>QWCK01000657.1_pt1 | contig 57671 bp, 47 predicted proteins | sample 1972571 | NCBI WGS metagenome assembly QWCK01 (sample SAMN09866710, study PRJNA288562) | Human gut metagenome isolate term2_stool, whole genome shotgun sequencing... | isolation source: gut | host: Homo sapiens | place: USA: California | reverse complement strand
TTAGTAGTAAATAAGTAGTAAATTGATGTGTTTGTTTCCTTGAAAATGCTGATAGATACTGTGTTTTAGCGGATAATCAGATTTTTATTGTGTTTTTATAATAAAAACTATATAATTTATAATTTAATAATGGGGAATATAATAGTTACATATGTTTTCTTATAATTTATTTATTTCCGGAGGATTTTCAATCTTTTTTAATTATTTTACATTTTTTTGAAAAAAGTTGTTGACAACCACCACTTTAACGTTTATATTAATAGGGCAGTTTAAATTCTGTATGGGATCTTAGCTCAGCTGGGAGAGCATCTGCCTTACAAGCAGGGGGTCACAGGTTCGAGCCCTGTAGGTCCCATTACAAGTTCTTTAAACAGCAAGTTTTATATTTATTTAATGTGGCGAGATAGCTCAGTTGGCTAGAGCACACGGTTCATACCCGTGGTGTCGAGGGTTCGAATCCCCCTCTCGCTACTTTTTTATTGCCAAAAAATGGAGTACCATCTGACATTAGTCATCATGGTACTCCGTTTATTTTATTAATTTAATGTTTTATTTTTTTACTTTGCATCTTTTTACTTTTGAAAACTTTCCAAAAACTACTATATTTCCATATCTTCGATAAGCTCTTACCTTTACGTAATAAACCTTCTTCTTAAGTTTTGATTTAATATAATAATTTTTGTTAATCACTTCTTTCTTCTGAATCCTGAATTTTCCTTTTTTTCCTATCCTGATTGCTATCTGATAACCACTTGCTCTTTTTACTTTTTTCCATTTAATGTTAATTTTTCTTCGTGATTTATGCTTTATCTTAAGATTTTTCACTTTACCCGGTGCTTTGCCTACAACCAAATCGTCTGCACCTGATATCGTTTTGTCTCCATTTAGGAAAACTTTTGTTGTTTCTGCTGTTATCAGTTTAGTTGTCTCTACATCACCTGGAATGGTGGTAGTTTCATCTTCCACTATGGATGTTGTAGTTTCATTTTCAAATCTGGCGTACAATTCAAGATTTCCTACAGTTTTATCTGTTATTTCAGTAATTCTGTTTGTATATTTAGAATCAGTATACCAACCTGCAAATTTAGTTCCGTTTTTCTTTGCATCTTTTAAAACAACTTTATTACCATAAACATATTGAATAGGGTTGTTATTTGTCGCCCCTACTATATTTCTATAACTTATGGTATAAGTTTCTCTGTCATAGTAAACGTTTAATTCAAGAGAGCCATCCTTCTTTATAACACCGGTAGTTTTGCTTTTTTCTGAATTAATACTATATCCTTTAAAATTCTTTATTTTTGCAACAACAACTTCATCGATATTTCCACTATTGATTTCTAAATAATCCTTATCCTCATCATATCCATTCTGAGTTATATTCTGCAAATAATAATGAACTTTGTATTCTGCTTTTTCCGGTTTAGGTATTTGTTGTTTCAAATCCGCTATTGAAACCATTACCCAATCCGTCAGGCTCTGATCCTGAATATTATATCTGTATACCACATACTGACTATCTTTTACGGTTCCTGCATCTTTCTTAAACAAATCCCCCTCTTTTTGCATATAGTATCCCGGCACACCTGCGCCATTGGTAGATACCGCATTATCATATGCAGTCCTCGCATCAGTTTCATTATCCAATATTCTATAATATACAAGTACTGTCGACTTATCTTTTTCCCCGCTAAGTATAAATGTAAGTTTATTATCCGCACTTACAAAAGTATCATTGACTTCCACCTCTCCGGAGTCATCAGCCTTCTTATCATAGTATAATATAAGAACAAGTTTATTGTTTGCCAATATTGTCCCACCTATCATAGAGTTTGCATTAAGCACATATCCATCATATTCTTTTATTTCAGCAGATACCCGCGTGCCTATAATGCCCGTTATCACCTTTGTATCATCTTTTACAAGTTCGTATCCGCTCTTATCATCTTTTTGCTTATAGTACTCAACTGTATATGAAGAAATTGTAGACTCATCCAAAAATTTCGCATATAAAGTCAGATTGCCTGAAATAGAATCACTTATTCTTTCAATCGCAGTTTCGAAATTGGCATCTATATACCAACCAAGGAATTTGTACCCTGCTTTAGTAGGATTTTTCAATTCAATATTGCTACCATATCTGTACTGATTAGGATTGTCGACATCATTACTACCACCATCCAGCACATAATTAATTGTATAGTTATTACGCCTATAATATGCTTTTACAAGAGATGACCCATCTTCATATATAACTGTTGTAAGAACATTTTCAGGATTGTTTTCATCAAAAGCAAAACCATCAATATTTCCCGGTTTGTATGTATATGTTTCCGTTCCATCTTTTACTCTTACCTGGCGTGTTTTTATGTCATATCCATTACCTTCATAATTTTCAAGATGTGACTCTATTGTAACTTTTGTAGTATTCCCCAAAAGCTGACTGTCATCTGTATTCGGATTTTCACCTATCCCTGTTTTCGGTCCTTTATAATCCGAGTTTGCAGGTACATCTACGTAGGTCCCATCCGTATAATAAACTCTCTTGTCTTTATCTGTATGATTCTCAGCTATATAGGTTTTTACACCATTTTTGTTCAATACAAGAGAAAGTGGCTCACTTCCCGTAATAGTGAAATCCTGATTTCCATATTCCTGAAGTGACGAAATGTACCCCAATGTATGAGCCCTTGACTCACCATTTTCCACTTTTCCGTCATCACTCATATCCAATCTTTCCATGGCTCCTTCAGGATCATAGTACGCATAATATTCTGCTACTATATCCTGATTAGTCTTAGGGTCCGTCAACATATCCCCTTTATTATAGTTCTTGCATATCTGGTCCTTATTATCCACAAAATGTTTCCATTGTTTACTGTCTTCTCCAATACTGTCAACTACAGACTTCACCTTGTCTTTATACTTACTCATATAGAGTGTAGCTCCTGAAATTGGCAACATGGTAATAGTAGTAACTTCTATTGGACTTTCAGTCCACCATGCCGTATGATCATAACGTCCGCCAAATAATCTTGTTACAGTCTGAATGTTAAAGTTATTCTTATCTTTATATTTTTCCGTAAATATTTCATTATGGACATCATAATAGTAATCCTCTATTGCAGCAATTTCTGTTGTGTACATATATATTCCCGCATCACGAATCTGTGTATTTCCAACAGCTTCGCCCCAAAGAATAAGGGATGCCCATGCATTAGTTGCCTCTGAAGATGATTCCTGATTGTTTCCACCGGCTAGTCCGCCCTTTTTGTCCACCATGCCACCATTTTCATCATATTCGTAATTTGCCACTCCTGATGCCCATGAATGACCTTCATAAATATCAAAATTTCTAAGGAATGGATATTTTGTCGGACTGTTTTTGTTATAGCCCTTTCCATCACGATTTACATTGGCAATATCGCCAATCATTTCATATACTATTCCTCCCCATTCTTTTGCCCACTGTGGATCTTTCATGGCAACTGCTGCAGCTGCCTTAATCCAATAACCATAATGGAAATGATGGTCATTTACCTGTTTATCAGAATCATATGCTGCCGGATAACCTATAAGGGTTCCATAATCTTCTAAATAATAGAAATAGTCATCCTTAAACTGCCCACTTATATATGCCTGGTAAGGATCAAACCAAAATTCAAGATAGTTTTCAATTCCCTTTACCATCTCATCTGTAATATTTTTCATATCCTTATCTTCGCCAAACTGACCTGACAGCCATATTGCATCAGACATAGTATTTAGGTTCTTTCCTACCCAATATGTATCAAATCCACCATATTGTCCTTCCAGATTACAAATCCATTTAGGATCTTCTTTTGTCTTTCTATAATAGTACAAATATCCCAGTTGTTCCTTAATATGCCCAATTGTCTCTTCATCCGTTGTAACTGGAAGTGTCGAAACTATGCCATTGTATTGCATTTGTGTCACATAACTGTTTCCCACAATTGTCTTCATTTTTCCACGAATTGTGTCATAAGTATACTGTGTAAAATCAGTATCTGTGTAACGCCACTGATGAGGATATAGGGCAATAATGGTATCACCACCGACTTCTCCGGTTTCCATATTTCTGGTAACAACATTATATTTTGTTATCACCTTTGATGAATTCTTGAGATACTCCCATTCAACTTTTGTATTTGTTATAAAGTTAAAAGCGTATTTTTCGTATAAGGCAAAAGCCTCATTACTATTATCAGGCAATATTGCCACTGATAAATATCTGCTATCTGATGGCATATTTGCCGTTAATTTGCCTCCGGCATTTACCCATGTTGTACCTTTTGGTGCGCTAAGTAAATAATAATGAGTTTTGTGATCTTTTTTATTTTTCAGACTTACTCCCAATATATTAGAAGATGTTGAGTTTTTGAAAATAGCAAGATCTGTTGCGCCTGCTCCCAATGATATTGTAGGTGTCACCCCATCAAATGTATAATATGCGTACGGTGTTCCTTTTGCAATAATTGACTTCATTGATGCTTTTCCTGATGCTGTTGCCATAACAATCTCGTATGACCAATCCGTAGACCTGTCAACTCTGGCATCCTTTGCAGAAAATCCATCTCCGCCAACTACAAGTTCCACTGTATCATCCTCCAGCAGACTTTCTACAGAAGGTTCACTATCCACATAAGATGTGCTGTCAACTACTGCCGGTGATGCCATCTGCATACCGTTGCTGGCAGCTCTATATGCCAATGGATGTGCATACAGAGATTCTGAATACTTATCAAAAACTACTGAACTTGCCCAATCATTTGTTGGCACTGTTCCAACAGTCTCTTTATAATTATCTGTTAAATATGTTTCAGCCGGAGGCAACGTATCTGTCCTGTTTCTCCATGTCTGTCCCCAGTCATCTGTTCCTACTCCATATACCGTTTTCTTAAAACCACCCTTGTCTACCATAAACGAACTCTCTTCCGAATAAAAATCTGGTGTGGCTGCTTTTGTTACATCGTTCATTTCCGGCATCCCTGTTGCCAAAATTGCTGTAAAGCACAACAGTGCAACTGCCTTTATGAACATTTTCTTTTTTATCATTATTCCTTTTCTCCTAAGTCTTTATTCCTTTACATACTATAACTTGATTGTAAAGAATTTTATCTTTTTAAACAAGGTGTGATTTTTTTATGTAGTTTCATTTTTATACAAATATTCTTTCTATTTTTTTATTTTAATTTTCTTTTTTCTGCTCCACTTTCCATATTTTTTTTTACTATCTGCAAAAACATAAGCCCTAACCTGAACGTATGCTGCTTTCTTTGCTTTTATTTTCTTTGAAGCTATTGAAAATCTGCTTTTGTTCTTTCTTAAATCTTTCTTTAAAATAACTTTTCTCTTTGCTATAAACCTTATCTCATAGCCCTTTACTCCAACAACCTTCTTTATTTTAATTGAAACTTTAGCGGATGCCTGCTTTCTTATGGCTGTTTTTATTTTAACTTTTTTGATTTTGTTTGCATCTGCTTTCATCGGAATTGTTTCCTGTAATGTAGTATTTATTTCAGAAGGAACTGTTGTCACTTCTTCTGTTGGTTTTGTTGTAGTTTCAGCTGTTGTTACTTCTTCTGTAGTAACCTCTTCTGTTGGTTTAACCGTAGTAGTTTCGTTTGTTTCTCTTTCTGTATGCTTTGTTGTAATTTCCTGAGTTGGTTTTATCTCAGTAGTCGTGGTTGTTTCATCTGACGCTTTTTTCCAGACTCCCATCTCATAAAATGAAATTCCATAATTTGTTCCCCTTTTTGAGGCATACATTCTAATATATCTTGCACTGCACTTTTCTGGTAACTCAATCTGAACGGTATCTGCAGACGACGCCGTAACTACTGACACGGTTTTCCAGTCTGCTGCATCATCAGATATCTGAATATAATACTTTGCGGCATAAGCCCCTTCCCAGATAAAGCCTACAGTGTCAAACTCCTTTTTTGAGCCTAAATCACTGTACAGCCACTGTGGATCTGCAAACTCTGTTTCCCAGCGTGTGTTATTATTACCATCTGTTGCATTTATTGCAGCCTGCTTTTCATTTGATGCATATGCTTTACAGCCTACTGCCATATTTCCATTTACCTTTGTAAATACTGATGCGTCAACTGACTTTCCTTTGACTGCTTTTAAGCCATCCGGGTTTAATCCTTCATCAGGGTCATTATAATTTCCTGCCGCTGAAACATATTTTTCATTCTCTCTTACTGCCGGAATTACAGCATGGGTATATTTATATCCCAATGAAAATATTAAATTTAAAGTTTCAAGGCTGTATGTTTCCTGTTTACCTTCATTTGTATATGCCACATTAGTATTTATAAGATTATCCAGATATGCCTGATCATTATCCGTAAAGGCTTCATATTTTTCTTCCGGATATAATGCGTAATATATCGTTGAAGCCGATGTAAATGTTCCAAGAGGCTGAGGATGTTTGTTATCTCCACAGTAATAGTCCAGACCATTATCCTTGTATAATTCATAGAAGCTTTCTCCCGCCGGTGCTAATGTTGCCCAAAAAGATTTTGCTGTCTGAATATAACTATGTGTAAAATATGGTAACAGACCTGATGTTCCAAGAATTTTATCTTTTGTAGGCCATGGCTCGTAAAACATAATTTGGGCATCCGGATTATACTGCTTTATTATTGGAATAATCTGCTCTGCTCCGCTTTGTAATCTGTCTGCATCAAAACTTCCCACAATATCCTGAAGAATAACAACTTCGTATCCTCCTTTTTTTATGGCCTGCAGAACGTTTTCGGCTGTTGACTGAAAAATCAAATTGCGACCACCGTTTGTTGCCGCAGTACATCTTACATTATGTCCTTTTCTATTGGCAATTCCACCTACAACATTACATAAAGTGTTGTAATATGTCATTGAATTTCCTATAAATAAAATATCTGTCACACCATCATCCTCCAATTCGGTAGTGCTTTCCTGTTGGTTGTTACCATTGGTTGTTACATTCTCAGAAGGAGCTTCTACTCCGTAAATTCTTACAGACAACAGACTTACCGTTCCTGTACTTCCTGTATTATTTCCATTACTTCCCGTTCCCATACAGGATTCTTTATCGAATACTATTTTAATACTTCTTGCCTTATAAGTGTTATCAAATACAATGCTGTCCCCTGCCTCACTTACATCTGAAGCACTTTTTACTTTAGCCGATGAATATATAGTTCCGTTAGCACATTCACCAGCCTTATTCCAAACCACATTTCCCTGATTTTTTGCTGTAATAGCCTGTTCTGAATAATACACAGCATATTTCTTACAATAAGAATCGTAGAAATTTGCATTTGTAGAGCCCTGATATATTACGGCACTACTGATATTATAATTAGCCTGCAAATCTACATACAATGCAACTTCATCTGTTATTGCAGTCTTTCCCAATATGTTATTTCCATTTTGAAGATTTTCATTGCATGTATTTATATTTGAAAATCCATTTCCTATATATAAAAACCCTTCCTTCCCTGTATTTGCATTAGATGTCATATACGTTGTTCCATTCTTGCCATTTGCAACATTTGTCAAATTATCTGCTTTTACATTTTTAGAATAATCCTGCCACATTACTCCTGACAATGCCAAACATACACTCAACACTAATGCTACTGCCTTCTTCATTTTCACTTTCAGGTTGTCCTCCTATACATTATTTTATCTGTTACATTAAATATATCGCCTTATAATGCTTTTGGAAAATATCAATCAGGATATATCTATATATCTTGCAAGGTATATAGATTTTCCTATTAATTCTTGATTATCGTTTTTTCTTATATTATTATGTATATAAGATATATTTAGTTTGAAAGGATTGGCAATAATATGGAATTACTACAATTACGTTATTTTAAGGATGCTGCGGAAATAGAGAATTTTTCTAAGGTTGCAGAGAAAAATATGGTTCCACAGCCTTCAATAAGTAAAACCATAAAGAAATTAGAAGATGAGCTTGGATGTAATCTTTTTGACAGAAATGGAAAAAAGATTTCACTAAATGATAATGGAAAGTATTTCTATCAGCATATTTTCCCGGCTCTAGCCAATATTGATGAAGCAGTCAGTCATTTCATTGCTCCATCAGATTTAAACATCTGCCTGTATGTTCAGGCAGGAAACCGGTATGTTTCTATGCTCACTGCTGATTTTCTCATGAGTACTAAAGATATTTTCGTTTCTACTATAACCCGGCTCTCAGAGAAAAATCATAACCAGTATGATTTTACATTTATGCAGTTACAAGAAGATATAAGCAGATTTAATTATGAAAAATTAATGGACGAAGACATTGCCCTTGTTGTATCCAAAAACCATAAGCTCTGCAACCATAAAGAAATAAGCATAAAAGAATTAAAAGACTATGATTTTGTAGGTTACTATTCTACAATGAATTTAAGGGAACTTACTGACAAATACTGCACGGATATAGGTGGTTTTACACCTAATGTTATTTTTGAGACTGCTGATAATCAGGCTCTTAGATATATGATTTCCAAGAACAAAGGTATCGCCTTAATTCCCAATAATGTTCACAGCGCATACCCTTCAGATAAGTTTGCAATTATTTCTTTAAAAGAAAAGGTATGCCGTACATTGATTATTGCCTGGGACAAAAACAGAATTCTAAGTAAACAGTCAAAAGATTTCCTGAAATATACGAAAAACTGGTTTAGAAATTTCTAAACCAGTTTTTCGTCCTATAAGTCTTTCATTGATAACTGAATTCTTTTTCTCTCTTTATCAACACTGAGGACCCTTACCTTTACAACATCACCAACTGACACTACATCAAGAGGATGCTTTATAAATTTATCACTCATTTCCGAAATATGCACCAAACCGTCCTGATGAACGCCGATGTCAACAAAGGCACCAAAGTCAATTACGTTTCTTACTGTTCCTCTTAATTCCATTCCTTCCTTTAAGTCATCAAAGTCCAAAACATCACTTTTCAACACAGGCTTTGGCATTTCATCTCTTGGGTCACGACCCGGTTTTTCAATCTCGGCAATCATGTCCTTAAGAGTAATCTCATCAGTTCCGATTTCCTCTGCTACATTTTTTAAATCCTTTACTTCTTTTGAGAGTTTTACATCTCCCGATACAATATCTTTTGTTGTAAATCCATATTTTTTAAGAAGCTTCTTTGCTGATACGTAACTTTCCGGATGGACACTTGTATAATCAAGAGGCTCTTTTCCCTCACGTATTCTAAGGAATCCTGCACACTGTTCAAATGCCTTAGGTCCAAGCTTTGAAACCTTAAGCAATTCCTTTCTGCTGGCAAACTGTCCGTTGGCTTCCCTATATTCAACAATATTTTTTGCCAATGTTTTGTTGATTCCTGAAACATATTCAAGCAACGGAGCTGATGCAGTATTCAGATCAACCCCCACATTATTAACGCAGTCTTCAACTACATTGCTCAATGTTTCACTAAGTTTCTTCTGATTCATGTCATGCTGATACTGCCCCACCCCTATTGCTTTCGGCTCGATTTTTACTAATTCAGCCAATGGATCCTGAAGTCTTCTTGCCATGGATGTAGCGCTTCGCTGTCCTACATCGAAATTTGGAAATTCCTCCGTTGCAAGTTTACTTGCAGAGTAAACAGATGCTCCTGCTTCATTTACGATAATATACTCAACCTTTGACTTGCATTCCTTTATTATATCTACAATAACTGCTTCTGATTCTCTTGAAGCTGTCCCGTTTCCAAGAGAAATCAAACTTACATTGTACTTATTTATAATGTCTAAAACTATTTTCTTTGACTCTTCAACTTTGTTCTGTGGAGCTGTCGGGAATATAACGGTGGTGTATAAAACTTTACCGGTCTCGTCTACTACTGCCAGCTTACATCCTGTTCTAAATGCCGGGTCCCATCCAAGTACACATCTTCCTGTAATTGGTGGCTGCATCAAAAGCTGCTTAAGATTCTGCCCAAATACTGTTATTGCACCATCTTCCGCTTTTTCTGTCAGTGTATTTCTGACTTCACGCTCAATGGCAGGTTTGATAAGTCTTGTATAGCCATCCTCAATTGCTTCCTTTAATACATTGGTGAAATTAGATTGTCTTGTGATAATAGCCTTTTCTAAAACCTTTATAATGTTCTCATCTGGCATTTCAATTTTTACATTGAGTACCTTTTCCTTTTCACCTCTGTTTATTGCAAGAATTCTATGTCCCGGAATTTTGCTTACAGACTCCAGATAATCATAATAATTTTCATAAGGTGTCTTTTCTTCTTCGTTTTTCGCCTTAGAAACAATCTCCCCATGCTTCATAACCGTATTTCTAATGGCATTTCTAAATTCTGCATTGTCAGATACCATTTCCGCAATTATATCCTGCGCTCCTTTAATGGCTGATTCCACATTATCTACGCCTTTTTCCTCATTAATATAATCCTTTGCTTCTTCTTCCGATGTTTTGCTGCTCATCTGAAGAATAAAAATATTTGCCAAAGGCTCAAGTCCCTTTGCCTTTGCTTCAGTAGCTCTTGTTTTTCTCTTTGGACGATATGGTCTGTAAATATCATCCACTGCCACTATTGTTTTAGCCTCTTCAATCTTTTTCATAAGGTCCGGAGTCATTTTTTCCTGCTCCTCAATTGAAGCTATAACTGTCTGTTTTTTTTCTTCTAAATTTCTTAAATATTTAAGTCTCTCATCAAGGTCTCTTAACTGTTCATCGTTAAGTTCTCCTGTTACAGGCTTTCTGTATCTCGCAATAAATGGAATTGTATTTCCTTCATCAATTAATTTAACTGCTGCATCAACCTGCCATTCTTTTACATTTAATTCTTCTGCAATTACGTGATTAATATTCATTTCTGTCTCCTATTTGCTGTATTTATACTTTATTTTTTAAACCCAGAATGTTATACTTCTTTTTGAACAAAAACTATTGTAACAGATTTTTATAAATTTGTGTAAATTTAATAATAGTTTAATATATTTTTCAGAGGTAACTTATGAGCAAAATAAAAAAAGAGCTTCGTAAGTACAAACACGCCTGGCCATTGCTTTATGTTTTTATATACATGCCGTGGTTCATTCTTTTGGAAACATTAATACCTGCCGATTATCCCGGGCTTCATATATTACATTGTCCGTTGGATGATATAATTCCATTTTGTGAATGGTTCGTAATACCATATCTTTTATGGTTTCTATATATACCGGCAGTGTTTGTTTTTTTGTTTTATCATTCAAAAAATGAATTTTATCGTATTTGTGCCTATGAATTTACAGGAATGACTATTGCCTTACTGGTATGCACGTTCTACCCTAACGGACTGAATTTAAGGCTTACTGACATGGGACGTGACAACATATTAGTTCAACTGGTGAACTTTTTATACACCAACGACACTCCCACAAACGTCTGCCCAAGCATACACGTATTTGCAACAATAAGCGCCCACTTATGTTTAGTCAAAAGTCCTCATATGCAAAAATTACAATCTAGAAAACGTATGAAAGTATTTTCATTAATCTTATCAGTTTTGATTTGTCTTTCTACCGTTTTTCTAAAACAACACTCAGTAATTGACATAGTAGCCGGTGCACTCCTTGCATTCATCCTCTACTTCGTAGTATTCAAGTGGTGGTTCAGAAAAGTAAACTTCCCTGAACCAACTGTTAAGGATCCAAAGCAGCACCAGGTTCTTTATTTCTTAAATAAAAAATAGTAAATATTAAATATAAAAAAGACGGATAGAGTTGTTAAAAAACATGTCGTATTTCTATCTTTGCTGCGCCGCCTATCAGCAATTACTCTCGCAAACTCGCTGCTTCGCAGCTTCAAACACTGCTCCGCAATTGCAGCTATGCTCGCAAAGATTACGAAATACTTCCAATCGTTTTTTTAACAACTCTATCCGTCTTTTTATATTATACTTTCTATTTTTTAGTTAAATCCAAAGAACTTCTGTGTGATGCCGTATCCTATTACAGACAGTTTTCTGCCAAGTTTTCCCGGAAGGTTCATTGTTCGTCCCAAAATAGATGTTCTTACTCTTTTGTACAATAGCGGATTTGTCTCTTTTAAATCTTTCCAGAGTCTTTCCTTATCATCCAGTCTTTCCTTTGAGCCTTCAAGTATGGACAGTATTGATGATACGCACATCATCATATCAAAATAATGAACCATTGCCGCATCAATATTTGGATGGTTTATTTCTGAATTATTATAAATGTCAAGCATTATTCTCGTTACGCGGTATTGCTGGTCTAAACGCTTTATCATAATGTTTTCATTTACTGACTGGTCATCTCTTCCGATAAAATATTTATAAAGACATACATCTAAATAATATATATTTTTTACAAAAGGTAATGGTTGGAATACATAGATATTATCTACGTAGAATGTATGCCTTGGTAATTCCATATTGCATTCTCTAAGTACTTTTGTTCTATAAATAACTGAATGCATTAATAAATACTGGGTAGTTCCAAATTTCAGTTCATCCCATCCAAACATTCTTCCAACAGGCATTGCCTTTTTGTATTTCATTATTTTTTTGTGCTTTACTCCCTGCTTGTCATACATAAAGTTTGTAATAAGCATATCAAGACCGGCATCCTTTGATACCATATCTTCAAGAAGGTCTAAAACCTCTGCTAATGCCTTCTTTCCCAGACAATCATCGCTATCAAGAACTTTAAAGTATAATCCTGTTGCATTTTTAATTCCTGTGTTTACTGCCTCACCATGTCCACCATTTTCCTGATGTACAACCTTAACTATATCAGGAAATTTTTCCTGATATTTCTTTGCTATTTTTAAAGTGTTATCCTTAGAGCCGTCGTCAACCACTATAACCTCAACCCTATCGCCACCTGTTAATGCACTTCTTATACTTTTCTCCATATAATCCTGTGAATTATAACATGGAATTGCTACTGTAAGTAATTTCATTACTTAACCTCCTTTGCTTTCACCACTTTATTAATTATTATTCCAACACCAACTGCCAAAGCTAAATTAATGAACATTGACGAGCAGGCTGATATTAATTGTCCTGCAACACTGATATCTGCCGTTTCCGTCTGTCCTTCTGCTAATCCGTTTGCCAGATACGACATACCTGTTGCCATTATATTCGCAGACATATGAAAAAGAATTGGTGCTGTAATTGATTTATATTTTTCATATACAAAAACAGCCATAATACCAACTATCATTGCATATGGAGCCTGTACCCAGTTTCCATGGAAAATACCGAACAATACTGCCGATATAATTGCCGCCGGTACTACTCCGGTCATTCTTTTTGCACGATTATAAATTAACCCTCTAAATAAAAGTTCTTCAACAATCGGTCCCATTATGCCACCGGCAAGAAATTGAATTGCAATGGAGCTTCCAAATATTGCCTGCTGGGTTCCCTTGTAGCTATCTAACATAAATTCAGGCATAAACATTGTCAATATTGATACAAACATATTAGCCCAAATCATTGTAAATACTCCAAAAGGAATTATCAAAAGATATTTTACGGGATTTACCATTTCATATTTTTTGTAAATATTCCACGCTTTCTCCTTATTAATATCCCTTTTTCTAAACAGCGCTAAAATAGGCGCCGTGCACAATGCTGAAAGAAAAGTAAATAGCATAGCTTTACTTTGCAGCAATGCATTGATTTCATTGGTGTCTTTCATCTGACCTGTAACCTTCCAGTATACCAGACTGCCAATTTGAATAACCATGGTTACAATTATTGTCGTGCCTAAATATATTAACATGGGGTAAATAAGTCCCCATATCTTTCCCGCTAATGTTTCTTTCTTCATATTCATTCTCCTTACAGCAAAATGCCCTGCAATTCATCTGTGCTGTCTGCAACTTTTATTGCTCCGCATTCTTCCAGTTCTTCTCTTGTTCCATATCCATAAGATACACCTATACAGTCAATGCCAACGGCTTTTGCACCTTCGGCATCAAACTTTGTGTCACCAATCATTATGTACTGATTTTTATCTTTTATTTCAAGTTTTTCAAACAATGAGTTCAGTACCGATGCTTTATCCTTCTTCGGTCCCGTAAGGTCAGCTCCCATTACCATATCAAAGTATTTGTCAATCTTTAAATGTCTAAGAACTTCTTCCGCCATACTCTGAGGCTTTGACGTAGCCATAGCAATATATTTACCACCTTTGCGTAAATTTTGAAGTAATTCTACCGTTCCCGGATATAATTCTGTTTCATATATGCCTATTGGGGTGTATCTCTCTCTATACAACTCAGTTACCCTTACTGCCAATTCATCGGTCATATCATAAGTTCTCTTTAATTCATACTTAAGAGGAGGTCCTACAAAATGATTTAAACTTTCTAAATCATCTTCTTTAATACCTACTTTTTCAAGGGCATATTGCAGAGACTTTGTTATTCCCTCTCCTGATTTACTTAATGTTCCGTCCAAATCAAATATAATAACTTTATATTCTTTCATTGTTTCATCCTTTTTAATGTGTTCATTTACATTCTACTCTTCAAAACCCCTGTATTTTATTATATAATATAAGGTGCTTTTCAAAAATGAATAAAAGCATTATAACATAAAAGCCACTTGTTTTACAGTTACTTTTGTTTTATAATTTAAAAAGAAATAATTTATGAGAGGTACGAGAAATGAGTCAGGAAAAAGTCAATAAATATAAGCAGGAGAAATACAACAGAAAACATGCGACAAAAAAGACTAACGTAAAGAAGGTTATCGCCTACATAGCTGCTACCCTTGTTGGTTTAGCATTTATCGTATATATTGGTTACTCCGTGGCTGTTGTGACAGGTCTTTATACACCACCTGTTCAGACTACCCATATCGAAAGATCAGCCAAAGAACTTGAAAGCATTCGTAATGTCTTAGTTCAGAAGGGTGATTCTAACGTTAAGTCAACAACTGCTACTTCTGACAAAGCAAAGAAATAATTTTTAAAAGGGGCTTTTTACAGCAATGTCATTAAGTTAGTAATGACATAAATAAAAATACCTGACAGTTATGATTTTTTTAATAATTGTCGGGTATTTTTGTTTATTTAAAAGTATTTTATTATTTTTTATACCAAAAAGACAGACTGCATATCTGTCTAAAAAAGCATATAATGAAGATGATTTGTGCCACCTCCGTACTGATTGTTTTTCCATGCTATTTCAACATCCTGATAATCGCTGGCACAAATAGTAATGAAAAATTTATTTCTCACACTACCTCCTTATTCTTCTTCACTGTTCTTTACAAAATCATACGTTACTTTCACTTTCTTAACATTTTTTAATTTTGATTTCTTTGATTCAATAATATATGTGTTTGCTCCATATATGACCACAGTATTTTTAGATTGTCCCTCTTTCAATAGATTTCTTTTTTTTACGTTTAAAATAATTTTTTCATCTTTTTTAGTGATAAAAAGAAGTTTATAACTCAAAAAATTTAAGTCAATATTTTCTGTTGCAAAAATCAATACCTTCTTCTTAAAATACGACTTTTTGTATTTATTAAGTTTTTTTATATATTTTTTAGGATTATTATAATTTTTCTTTATGTATTTTTTTAATTTTGCCAAGTCTTTATATGATCTTATAATTTTTTTATAACTATTCTTATTGTTTGTATCAGAGTATTTACCGGATACATTGATTGTCTTACAAGTATAACCATCTACATTTGCCGCTTTAACATTTGCAGAACAGATTGATAAAACCGTCAATATAACCACAAAATATTTTAATCCCTTTTTCATATATTTCACCCCTACTTTATTTTTATTCTGGAATATGTTCCATTAGCAGAAGTTGCACGAGAAAATTCATTCACATAACATTTTCCCTACATCTTATCCGGTGCCTCAAAACCAAGTAAATCAATACATGTTTCAAGCACTTTCTGCACAAGACTTATAAGTGCAATGTAGCCTTTCTTTTTAGCTTCATCCTCTTCTGCTAATATCTTTGTGCTGTGATAGAACTTATTAAATGCATTTGATAAATCATAGATGTAAGAACATATCTTATGTGGTGCAAGTTCAATTGCCGCATTCTCAATAACTTCATTTACCTTTGACAATTCAAGCATTAATGCCAGCTGTTCTTCATTATCTGTATCTGTAACAGAGAGATCATCTATGCTTCCGTTTTCAGCAACGTATTTTTCAATAATTGATTTAATACGAACGATTGTATATAAGATATACGGTCCTGTGTTTCCTTCAAATGAAGCAAATCTGTCTATGTCAAATATATAATCCTTTGAAGCCTGATTCGATAAGTCGCCGTATTTAAGTGCTGCAAGTCCTACTATTTTTGCTGTTTTTCTTGCTTCCTCCTCACTTACGGAACGGTTTTCCATTATCTTGTCATATACAGCTTCATTAATTTGGGAAATAAGATTTTCAAGACGCATTACGCCACCTTCTCTTGTTTTAAATGGCTTTCCGTCTTTTCCGTTCATTGTTCCAAAACCGATAAATACAAGTTCAGAATCAGGCTTTACAATTCCTGCCTTCTTGGCTACACGGAAGAACTGTGTATAATGAAGACTCTGTCTCTTGTCTGCCAAATATACGTATTTATCAGGATTGAAATCTTTTTCACGTTCAACTAATGTTGCAATGTCAGATGTTGCATAAAGTGCTGCTCCGTCTGATTTTCTAACTATACATGGTGGGTATTCCTTGCTATCACCTTCCTGAGTTATATCTACTACAAGAGCTCCCTGACTTTCGTATGCCAATCCCTTTTCTACAAGATCATCAATTAATCCCGGAATATAAGGCTGGGCATCGCTTTCGCCCTTCCATAAGTCAAATTCAACGTTTAAATTATCGTAATTTTTCTTTAAATCAGCCTTTGAAACATTCATAATATGTTTCCACAAAGCCCTATATGGTGCATATCCGCTCTGAAGCTGCAATGTAGCATGCTGTGCTCTTTCCTTGTAACCAGGGTCTTCTTTTGACTTCTTGCTGGCACAAGGATAGATTTCTTCTAATTCTGAAATTGTAAATGGTGCTTCTGTAGGATATTCTCCTGAATAATTTTCATTAAAATAAACCAAATCAGGTTTTCTTTCTTTTAATTCAGTAATAATAAGTCCCATCTGAAGTCCCCAGTCTCCAAGATGAACGTCACCAATTACTTTATTTCCCTGATATTTTACAATTCTTTTTACACTTTCCCCAATTACAGCTGAACGCAAATGCCCAATATGAAGTGGTTTTGCAACATTGGCTCCGCCGTAGTCTACAATTATTGTTTTCTGCTTCTCATTTTCAACTCCGAATTTATCTGCCGTTTCCATATTATTCAAATACTCTGCAACAAATGCGCTATTTAAATTTATGTTTATAAATCCCGGATTTACGGCTTCCACAGATGAAAACATTGTATTGCTTCCAATAGTTTCCACAACATCATTGGCAATCATTATTGGTGCTTTATGATATAATTTTGCTCCTGCCATTGCACCGTTACACTGGTACTGACAAAGGTCCGGTCTGTTTGATATTCCAACCTTTCCTAATTTTTTGTCATAACCTGCTTTTTCAAATGCCTTTTCAACTTCTTCCGTAATCAGTTCAAGTATTTTTTTCATTTTGTTACTCTCTCTTTTCTTATTCTATAATTCTACACCGTTAAGTTTAAGCAATGCCTTAGCACTATCAACTGAATCTACACCTGTTTTGTTCTTAATAGGTGCAAATTCTTTTTCTCTTACCACTTCATATGCAAGGCAATTATCCATCATATGAATCATGTCAAGAACCAAAGTCTCAAACTTATATCCATTTTCTGTTTCAGGTTTTACTTTATTACCTTCTTCATCCAAATGCTGGATTTTCTTCTTTACAATATGAACTGTAAGATTATTTTCAAGATTCTTCTCCAAATCTTCTATATTAAAGAGATAATTAAGTATTACGCCGTATTTGTAAGCCAGTTCTCCATTATCCCTTGTTTCATAACGCATGTCTTCCGTAAGTTCATAATATTCTACAATTGACGGTTTTCCGTCTTCTAAACAAAGAACCCCTACTTTTTCTTCCGGACTTGCCTTTGACACTACCTTGGCAGCACTTCTGTAACCGCCATCAAGCATTGCTCCCACAAAACACGGATCAGCCATTCTCTGACATACATTATCTACTGCAAATATATTAATATATTCAACACCTCTCGCTTTAGCCTTCTCACATAAGCCGGATTTTACGAAGGAAATAAACCATCCTCCGTTGCCATTAGGTGATGTTGATACTCTGTCCTTATCTTCAAGGAAAATCTTTCCATCAAAAGATGTTGCAGGTGCCATTTCCTGTACAAAAAAGTCTACATAATCCTTGTCATATCCGAAATAGTTCTTCTCTTCAAAGAACTTAACAGTATCATCGTTGTTCTTTTCACTTGTCATAATATAGAGAGGCACATACACACCTGTCTGATTAACTACATCCATAAGATTTCTGATTAACATTTCAAAGATGTAAACATCCTTTGTTTCTCCAATATTGTACATTCCCTTTGGTTTGTCAGAACCAAGTCTTGTACCCATTCCGCCAGCCAGCAAAAGGGCTGCCACCTTTCCTTCTTTTATGGCTTCAATACCTATGTTAGTATATTTTTCTCTATTCTTTTCTATGTCATCTATAGATACTGCATCATCTAAAGGTGTAATTTTTCCCTTTGTATTTTCACTATTTTCATTACCAAGATATTTTAGTAAATCAAAATCAATATCTTCAATCTGCTTTAACAATAATTTCCTACTGTTATCATCCAATTCATCATAATATTTAAGCAGCTGTTCCTGGTCATACTTTTTCAATAATTCTTTTGTTTGACTGTAATTCATATACCTTACCTTTCTCTTTCATAAAATAAGCAGTAGCATCACTATAATCTAAACCCTTTCATAAGTATACATACAATATCACCACTGCCTAATAATAGAATAATTTATTTTCTAATAATATGCAAGGACTTAATATCACATAGAACATCAATACAATTCTGATATCTTTTATCCGGTAAAATTTCCGTGCATTTTCTGATTATTTTCTTTAATTTTCCGTGTATACGCCACGTTTTTCTATTTCTGTCATACTTTTTCTTTGTTTTTAGATAATAAATGGTTGTTCCAATTGTATAAATATCAGTTCTTATATCCGTATTGTAAATACTTCTTCCATTTATCCCGTATTGCTCCGGTGCCGCAAATCCTTTGCTTCCCACCGGAATCTCATCAACAATATCCCTGCTATATCTTTTGGCTATTCCAAAATCTATAAGTTTTATTTTCTGTTCATCTGTAAGAATAACATTGGAAGGTTTTAAATCTCTGTAGATAACAGGCGGTTCCAGACTATGCAGGTAATACAGTCCGCTACAAATCTGTTCCATTATGTTTTTTATTTCTCTTTTTTTGAGAGTTCCATTTGTTTCAACATAACTTCTTAAATCAATGCCTTCCACGTATTCCATAACAAGATAAAAGTCCTCCTGTTCTTTTATCAGATTATAAATTTTTGGAAGGACCGGATGGGTACAGTGCTTTAACACACTTAATTCCCTCTCCATTCCTTCCAATAATGTTTTGTTGTTTGCCGGGTCAGACGTAATGTACCTCTTTAGGGCGCATATTTCTTTTGTGTGAATATCCATCGCCTTAAATACATTGGATGTTCCACCTTCCCCAAGTAATTCCAGCACATAATATCTTCCACCGACAATTTCATTTATTATATTGTTCATGTTCACACCTTTCCAGGCGTGTTTCTCTCCAATTAACTGCTTTTAGCGATTATAATTCTGCAATATCAATCAATGTAAGATTTGATTTTGCATCACTCTCTAAACTTGTAAGAAGCGCATCTACAGTATCAAGACTTGTAAAGCAGTTTACACCGGTCTCGATAGATGTTCTTCTGATTAAGAATCCGTCACGGTTCTTATCTCTACCCTGTGTAGGAGTGTCAATAACAATGTCAATCTTGTGTTCAAGAAGTAAATCCATAACTGTAGGTGCTTCCTGATGAATCTTGTTTACCTTAATCGCATCAACACCATTTTCTCTTAAAATTTCTGCAGTACTTCTTGTAGCATAAATTTCGTATCCCAGTTTTTCAAAACGCTGTGCAAGCGGAACTACTTCCTGTTTATCAGCATCCTTTACTGAAATAATAACTTTTTTATGCTTTGGTAAAACTACACCTGCACCTAAGAAAGCTTTATATAACGCTTCATTAAATGTCTTTGCAATACCAAGACACTCACCTGTTGACTTCATTTCAGGTCCAAGACTTGTCTCAGCTCCACGGATTTTTTCAAATGAGAATACCGGCATCTTTATTGCATAGTAATCTGCATTTGGCTGTAATCCCGGTTCATAACCCTGTTCTTTAATTGTCTTTCCAATAATACATTTAGTTGCAAGATTAACAATTGGAATACCTGTAACCTTACTAATGTATGGAACTGTTCTTGATGAACGTGGGTTTACTTCAATTACATAAACTTTTCCGTCACATACAATAAACTGAATGTTAATCATTCCCTTTACATGAAGTGACATTGCAAGCTTTCTTGTGTAGTCTTCAATTGTATCAATTATTTCCTGTGACAATGTGTATGCAGGATATACTGAAATACTATCGCCTGAATGAACTCCGGCTCTTTCAATATGTTCCATTACACCAGGAATTAATATATCTGTTCCATCGCAGATGGCATCAACTTCAACCTCTGTACCCTGAAGATATTTATCTACAAGAATTGGGTGATCCTGTGCTATTCTGTTAATAATTTCCATAAATTCTTCTACTTCTTCGTCACAGGTTGCAATCTGCATTCCCTGTCCACCAAGAACGTATGAAGGTCTTACTAATACCGGATATCCAAGTTTGTTTGCTACTTCTTTAGCTTCATCTGCTGTAAATACAGTTCCGCCTGTAGGTCTTGGAATTCCGCATTTTTCAAGAATTTCATCAAATAATTCTCTATCTTCTGCTGCATCTACATCTGCTGCATCAGTACCGAGAATTGGAACTCCCATCTTCATAAGGGATTCCGTAAGCTTAATGGCTGTCTGTCCACCAAACTGAACTACTGCTCCGTCAGGTTTTTCAATATTTACAATGTTTTCAACATCTTCCGGAGTAAGTGGTTCGAAATACAACTTGTCAGCTATATCAAAGTCTGTTGATACAGTTTCAGGGTTGTTATTTACAATAATTGTTTCATATCCTTCTTCTTTAAATGCCCATGTACAATGAACTGAACAGAAATCAAATTCAATACCCTGTCCGATACGTATAGGTCCTGAACCAAGTACTAATACCTTCTTTAGTGGGTTTGTTTCTGTTGCTTCATTTTCTCCACCGTATACAGAATAATAATACGGTGTAGCTGCTTCAAATTCTGCAGCACATGTATCTACCATTTTGTATGATGCCACGATATCGTTGTCGTAACGCATCTTTTTAATTTCATCCTGTGGCATTCCCGTAAGTCTGCTTATTACTGTATCAGGGAATTCCATTCTCTTTGCTTCTCTTAAAATGTCCGGTGTTAACTTTTCATTCTTGAGAGTATTTTCCATTTCTACAATAATTGCAAGTTTATCAATAAACCATTTATCAATCATTGTTATTTCATGGATATGGTCATAACTTACGCCACGTCTTAACGCCTCTGCAATAACCCAGATTCTTCTGTCATCCACTACATGAAGCTGGTCTTCTAACTGGTCACCTGTGAGTTCTGAAAAGTCATAATCCAAAAGACATTCTACATGCTGTTCCAATGAACGTATTGCCTTCATTAATGCCCCTTCAAAGTTATTGCAAATACTCATAACTTCTCCGGTAGCTTTCATCTGAGTTGTAAGTTTTCTGCTGGCTGTAATAAATTTATCAAATGGAAGTCTTGGAATCTTAACTACGCAGTAGTCAAGAGTTGGCTCAAAACTTGCATATGTTTTCTGTGTAATTGCATTCTTGATTTCATCAAGTGTATAACCTAATGCAATCTTTGCTGCAACCTTTGCAATCGGATAGCCTGTGGCCTTAGAAGCAAGTGCTGATGAACGGCTTACACGAGGGTTAACTTCGATTACACAATATTCAAAGCTCTCAGGGTGTAATGCGTACTGAACGTTACATCCACCTGTAATGTTTAATTCATTTATAATATTGAGAGCTGATGTTCTAAGCATCTGATGTTCTTTATCACCTAAAGTCTGTGAAGGAGCAACTACAATACTGTCACCTGTATGAACGCCAACAGGATCAATATTTTCCATGTTACATACTGTAATACAGTTTCCGGCAGAGTCACGCATAACTTCGTACTCTATTTCTTTCCATCCTGCAATGCATCTCTCAACTAAAACCTGACCTACACGGCTAAGTCTTAATCCGTTTTCAAGAATTTCAACTAATTCCACCTGATTGTGAGCAATACCACCACCGCTTCCTCCTAATGTATAAGCAGGACGAAGAACTACAGGGTAGCCAATCTTATTAGTAAATTCAATACCATCTTCTACATTTTCAACAACTAATGACGGTGCACAAGGCTCACCGATTTTTTCCATTGTTTCCTTAAATTCAAGTCTGTCTTCTGCTTTTTTGATTGTCTCTGATGTTGTTCCTATCAGTCGGCAGTTATGTGTTTCAAGGAAATCTGTCTCTGCAATTTCCATTGCAAGGTTAAGTCCTGCCTGACCTCCAAGTGTTGGAAGAATGCTGTCCGGTTTTTCTTTTTCAATAATCTTTTCTAATACCGGAACAGTAAGTGGTTCAATATATACTTCGTCTGCAATATCTTTATCTGTCATGATTGTAGCCGGGTTTGAATTTAAAAGAACTACTTCAATGCCTTCTTCTTTCAATGAACGGCACGCCTGTGTTCCTGCGTAGTCAAACTCTGCTGCCTGTCCTATTACAATAGGACCTGAACCTATAACTAAAACCTTCTTTATGCTTAAATCTCTAGGCATTCTTCTTCACCTCCATCATATTAATAAATTCGTCGAACAGTCTGTCTGAATCCTGTGGTCCAGGGCAAGCCTCCGGATGGAACTGAACAGTAAAAATGCTCTTATTTTTATATCTAAGACCCTCTACAGTCTTGTCATTAACATTTACGAATGCAACCTTTGCTATTTCAGGATTTACTGTGTCACCATCAACCATATATCCATGATTCTGTGATGAAATATATACATGTCCTGAATCTAAATCTTTTACCGGATGATTTCCACCACGATGTCCATATTTCATTTTTTTTGTATCAGCTCCTGTGGCAAGTGCCATTAACTGATGTCCAAGACATATAGCAAAAATAGGAATATCTGTATCATATAACTTTCTAATCTGTTCTATCTGATAAACACACTCTTTTGGATCTCCAGGTCCGTTTGATAACATAATACCATCAGGATTTGTAGCAATAATTTCTTCTGCCGGAGTATCACAAGGATAAACTGTAACATTACATCCTCTCTTATTTAAGGATTTTGCAATATTGTTCTTTGCACCAATATCAAGTAGTGCAACATCAAAGCCATCTCCCTTAAGAACTTTCTTCTCTTTACATGAAACTGCTTTTACAACTCCTGTAACTGTGTATTCCTTTATCTTTGGAAGTACTCCGTCAAGATTATAATTTTCATTAGTTGTAATCATTCCATTCATCGTACCTTTTTCACGAAGAATCTTTGTAAGGGCTCTTGTGTCAATTCCTTCAATTCCCGGAATATCGTTTTCTTCCAAAAAGTTTTGAATTGTATCATCACATCTGAAGTTACTTGGCATTCTGCTTAACTCATGCACTATATATGCATCAGGCCAAGGCTTAAGTGATTCCATGTCCTCATGGCATATACCGTAGTTTCCCTGAAGGGGATAAGTCATGCATACTGCCTGTCCCGCGTATGAAGGGTCTGTAAGGACTTCTAAGTATCCCCACATTGATGTGTTAAATACAATTTCCGAAATAATTTCTTTTGTTGATCCAATAGATTTTCCTTTGAAGACTGTACCATCTTCTAAGATTAGAAATGCGTTCATAAATGTGTTTCCTTTCATTTGTTTTGTTAATGATTTGATATTTTTGCTCAAATTGTATAGATTATACCAAAAATCGACTCTTCTTTCAACATATTTGGGGAATAAATTGTGAAAATTGCTAATTTTTCTCTTGCTTCCACGTACTTCCGTCCCCGATACTTTTTTGACTGGCTTTACTACGTGTAATAAGCTTGTTTATTCTCTTGCTTCCACGTACTTCCACTCCCAATACTTTTTTGGCTGGCTTTAGTACGTGTATTATACTTGTTTTTTCTCTTGCTTACACGTACTTCCGTCCCCGATATTCTTTCGGTTAGCTATATTACGTGTATTTAGCTTGTTTATTTTCTTGCTTACACGTACTTACGTCCCCAATATTCTTCTGGCTAGTTATACTACGTGTATTATACCTGTTTATTTTCTTGCTCACACGTACTTCCGGCGCTAATACACTACCACCGGCTCATAATGCATCAAAAAACTGGCACCAACTAGTTCTATAACTAATTCGTGCCAGTTCATATGAATTATTACATTATTTATATTTCTATCAATTCCCTTATCGTGGAATTCCTTCAGCAATTCTTGTAATTCCAACATATATCTGGGAAATTTTGTACCACGTAGCGAAATCAACAATTCCTGTCTGAGGCAGGTCAAATATTTTCTGAAAAGCCTTAACCGAGGCCTGCGTTCCTTCGCCATATATTCCGTCTGCCGTAACTCTTGGAATATTTGTATATACATTTGCTATTGTATCAAGCTGCTCCTGCATCTGTTGTACCTTTTGTCCGCTGGCACCTATATCTAAATTATAGCCGGGCCAGGATGCCGGAATTCCGGATATTTGTTCGGCTGTATTGATGTACATTTCATCACCATAATAATTTCTAATGATTTCCAATGTTGAATATCCCTGTTCACCTAAATTGCAGGCCCCCCACTGACTTAACCAGTTAGGACATGTTACCCTTCTTCCGTCACAATATTGCGTTAGAATCGGTTGTCTAACTCCCGGAAGCGAAAGATACTGATCAAAAATATTGTCTACCACCAGACTTATAGATTCAAAAATATTCCTTCCATTAATCCATTTCTGATCATAGGCCGTAGATGATGTAATAGTAAAATCCTTTCCTTTGTTCCTGTACCATTCAGTATAAACCCTATTCAATGTAAACGACATTATTGCCAGAATATTAGCCTCTAAAGTCGCCTGAGGCCAGGTTGCATAAATTTCTGATGATGCAACATTTTTAATGTAATCTTTGTAAGTTACATAATAATCTCTTGCATTACTGGAAGGTGTTCCATCATGTACAACCACATATTCCGGTATCACAACACGACTTAAGACAATTTCGCCCGGTTCGCTTACATCCTTTATGTCATCCTCAGGGATTTTTGCCGGATATTCATAATATAAAGTGTGGGGAGGTATGTTAATATTTTCCTGTTCATTTCCTTCCACCTGGCGCATCTTTACATTTTGAATTGCCAGCTCCTTTGCCAGGATTTCAACATTCTCTATATTTTCTGTTTCATATCCCGGTGCGTCCACCTCAACATCATAATTCGCGTAGGGTTGAATATCATTATTTTCATCCAGGCTGTATGCCAATGGCGGAGTATTCAAATCCACCGCCTGAGTCTGTCCTGAAGCATCCGTATTCAATTCTTCGATTTGCTGCATCTGGTTCTGCTGTTCATCGCCAATCTGTCTTGGACGTCTTATTATTACCCTTGCATCTTTGATAGGAATATTGTTGCTGTCAACAACATTAACCTGCAACTCTCCTATATCTCCCGAATCTACCTGCATTTTAATAAGCATAAAATTACCATACATATTTAATCTATATATTGTATGCAGAAAATTGTAAAAATTGCTTCAAATCTTTATAAACATCCCTATTATTTTATTCTCTTATAAACTCTAAAGAAATATTCTAAATCAAAGTATGTGTTTTCTTCTCCTTCTTCTACCATTTTCCATTCATCCTGCATTTCGTCAAGATTAGGGATAAATGTATCTGCCGCATACTCATGGTCAACGTATGTTATATATGCTGTATCGCAATACTGAAGCATCTGTTTGTAAATACTTCCGCCACCAATTACATACACATCCTCCGTGTTGTATTTTTTTGCCTCTTCCAATGCTTCCTCTATGGAGTACACTACTGTTGCTCCATCTACTTTGTAGCTTTTTTCCAAAGCAATAACAATATTTACTCTGTTCTTTAATGGTCTGCCTCCCGGAAAACTTTCCAAAGTATTCTTTCCCATGATACATACCTTTCCTGTAGTATGCTCTCTAAAATATTTCATATCATCAGGAATACTTACAAGTAAATCATTTTTGTATCCGATTGCCCAATTCTTATCAACTGCAACTATTAAATTCATATTTTCCTTTTCATCCTATATGTAGGATTCTCCTCTCATATAATTATTTTATTAATCAACCTGCTTCAAAAAACATCGTTATACCGCTACAGGGATTTTGATTTGCGGACCATATTCGTAATCTGTTAATTTAATATCATCCACTGTAAAATCATAGAAATTCTTTATTTCCGGATTAATCCAAAGCTTCGGTGCCGGATGCTGTTCTCTTGAAATAAGTTCCTCGACCAAATCAACATGCTTATCATAAATATGAGCGTCTGCAATAACATGTACAAACTCCCCTACTTCCATATCACTTACCTGTGCAAACATATGAACCAATGCTGCATACTGACAGACATTCCAATTATTAGCTGTCAGAACATCCTGTGAACGCTGATTTAAAATAGCATTCAATACAAGTCTGCCTGTTTCTTTATTCTTAGTAACATTAAAAGTCATGCTGTATGCGCAGGGGTAAAGATTCATTTCTGACAAATCCTGATGAACATAAATATTAGTCATAATTCTTCTGCTGTAAGGATTGTTCTTCAAATCATAGAGAACTCTGTCTACCTGATCCATGTCACCTTCCGGATAATGATGTTTTACACCCATCTGATATCCGTAGGCCTTTCCGATAGAACCTGTTTCATCCGCCCATGCATCCCATATATGGCTGTTTAAATCATTAACATTGTTGGATTTTTTCTGCCAAATCCACAAAAGTTCATCAACACAGTTTTTAAAACCTGTCTTTCTCAATGTAATTGCCGGAAATTCCTTTTTCAAGTCATATCTGTTAACCACACCGAATTTTTTGATAGTGTATGCATAAGAGCCATCATCCCACTTGGCTCTTACTTTCTCTCCTTTAGTGTCGGTTCCATTGTCCAAAATGTCACGACACATATTTACGAAAACCTTATCTGCGTAACTCATCTATTCCTCCTAATGATTAAATTTACTCAAAAAAAATGTTATACCAATCTCCATTTTTCATTGTAAATAAGTATAACATTTTTAAAATGATTATTAAATATTAAATTTTTAGCATTAACCAGTCTTTTTCTAACTCTGGCTGTATCTTGATAAGAACTGCTTAGTTCTCTCTTCCTTAGGATTTTCAATTACCTGCTTTGCATCACCCTGCTCCACAATAACACCCTGATCCATAAATACAACAGTATCTGCCACATCTCTGGCAAATGCCATTTCATGAGTTACTATTATCATAGTAGTCTTTTCTTCCGCAAGACTTTTGATAACCTTGAGTACCTCCCCTGTAAGTTCAGGATCAAGGGCTGATGTAGGCTCGTCAAAACATAAAATATCCGGTTGCAATGCCAAAGCTCTTGCTATGGCAACACGCTGCTGTTGCCCTCCTGATAGTTGATGTGGATAATGATCCATTCTATCTGCAAGTCCCATTCTTGCCAACAGCTTTTTACCATGTTCATCTATTTCAGCCAATATTTCTTTTTTATTCTGCTTAAAATTTTCTTTTTCCTGTGCTAAAAGTCTTTCTGCCAAAGTAACATTTTCCAAAGCTGTATACTGTGGGAAAAGATTAAATGACTGAAAAACCATTCCGAAATGTAAACGCTTCTTTCTTAAATCCTTATCCTTTTTTGAAAATGACTTATTTGCATCAAACAGCACTTCATCGTTTACTATTATGCTTCCTGAGTTTGGAGTCTCCAGAAAATTAAGACATCTGAGAAGGGTTGTCTTTCCTGAACCTGACGAACCGATAATGGCAAGGGTCTGTCCTTCTTCCAACTCGAAACTAATATCCTTAAGAACCTTGGTGCTACCATAATGCTTTTCAATATTATTAACTTCCAAAATTGACATTCAGTGCACCTCCTTATCTAAAATAATCTAATTTTTTTTCTATGTAATTAAATAACAATGTAAGAACCCCTACAAAAATTAGGTAGAACACTGCCGTGTAAAATAGCGGCCATGTAATTCCGTCAGATTTCATAAACGCAAAACCTGTAAATGTAAGTTCGTATGCAGCAATAATTCTTGCCAATGAAGTATCTTTTACTAATGTAATTATTTCATTTGACATTGGTGGAACAATTCTCTTTATCATCTGGAGAAGAGTTATTTTAAAGAATATTTGTGACTTAGTCATACCAAGAACCTGTCCTGCCTCACGCTGTCCCACAGGTACTCCTTCAATTCCACCTCTAAAAATAACAGAAAAATAACATGCGTAGTTAATTGTAAATGCAACTACAGTAGCTGTAATTCTTCCGGTTTCATCTCCACTCCATATATTATGTCCAAGCCACAATCCCGGGCCATAGAAAATAATAATTAACTGAAGCATAAGGGGTGTTCCTCTTATTATCCATACAAACACCTGAATTATGTATCTTAATCCTCTAAGTTTACTCTTTGCCCCGAAGGCTATAACAAGCCCCAGTGGTAATGAGAACAGCAATGTAAAAATAAATATTTCCACTGTTGTTCCAAGTCCGCTTAAAAGCGACTGTGTTACATCCCAAAACATATAAATGTCTCCTTTTTCTTTTTAGTAACATAAGGCAGAGAGCATTAATCTCCCTGCCTTTACTATCATAATATAAAAAATTAATTATGCAATACTATTTTGATGGAACTACAACTACCTGTGCATTATTACAATAAGCATTTGTACATTCCATAGCATTTTTAACTTCGTTTGTTAAAGTCATGCCATTCCAAACAATGTCAATGTTCTTTGAATCAAGTTCCATTGCCTTTGTATCCCAGTCAACAACTACAAACTTAACTTTAACACCAAGTTTCTTTGCAAGAAGAGATGCCATATCAGCGTCAAAACCAATCCAATTACCGTCCTTGTCCTTGTAGTCCATTGGCTCAAATTCTGTTATACCAACAACTAAATTACCTTTTTTCTTAATGTATTCAACATCACTGTCTTTCTTAGCTGCCTCATATTTTGAATCCTTCTGCTCTAAGATAGCTTCCTGAACTCCATATTTCTTTGCTATGTCTTTCATTTCGCCTGATTTATATGTCTCTGCAAAGAAGCTGTTTATGTATGATGCAAGGTCAGAACCTTTTCTACAACCAACACCATATTCTTCTGTTGTAAGCTTATCTGTGTATTTAAGGTTAGGATAACTTGTTCCTTCTCCAATCATTGCTCCTGCCATAAGCAAGTCAATAATAGCTGCATCAGATGTTCCTGATTTTACTTCCATCAATGCATCTGCCTGTGAAGAAACTGAATTAGTTTTCCATTTATTCTGCTTAGCTGCTTCCTCTCCTGCTGAACCCGCTTCTACAGCATAAACTTTATTGTCTGTCTTAGTGTCTTTTTTGCTGTTACCACATCCTGCAAGTCCCATAGTTGCAACCATTGCTACTGCCAATAATAATGCTACTTTCTTCTTCATAATAATTTTTTCTCCCTTTTTACATTTTCATATGCTACCGCTTTACCACGCTAAACAATGAAAATATAACATACTTCATCTGTAAAGTCAAACTATTTTTGTTGGTATTATTATGAAATTATTTTGTGATAACCGGGACTTGTGTTTCAACAAACTATACTTAGAGTACCAGACCGTATGCATTAGAAGTTCCACAATACCATCAGTCCGCTACTTCTACCAATTCATACTATATAACCATCACCCGTCAAAGATAATTTTACAACTGCAGTAAGATTTAACGCTTCAAGACCTGTAACAGCTCCTATCTCCTTCATATTTTTACTCTTACCCTTGTCACTAAATACTTGTTATTTTGTTTCCTTTATCGTCATCGTAATCATACTCCACCCTCTGATAAATTTTCTTTATTATTTTTGGTGTTACAACTTTGTTTTTAGCATTGACCTGTTCCATGCTACAACAAAAAAATAACCCCATTAGTAACAATGAGATTATACATAAACGTTTCTTATTATGATTCATATTTTCCCCTTTTTTTACAGCCACTTTTACGATTTTAGAACCACTATCATATATTATAGTGACATCATAATTTAAAATTATACAATTATTTTATTATTTTTCAAACTAATTCTTCCTTTAAATTTTTATTCTAATTTCACACAATTTTCCCAAATTTAATAACACAGATATATTAGTTGTCACACAAAACCACTCTCCACTTCGAGGTTGATTTTCTATTAATATGACGATTACTCTCTTAGTTTTATCAAAAAGGATTTTTCCCTTATATCCGATATCATATCCTATACCTTTTTCCAAGTGCATAGTACTTTTATAAATCAACATTCCTTTTTTGAATGTAAAATCTGATATTTCTGTAGACGAAATTTTTTTCAAATCACCTAAAAAACCAGATATTCCCACAACCAAACCCGTGTCAATATCAATATCTATAGTCAAATATGTATTTTCTATACATAAACTAGTCTCTTGTTTCCCTCCATATGTCATCAGGCTTTCTTCTTCAATATGATAAACACTTCTTGTTGCTATATTTTCTTTACCAATAATTTCAAATTCCAAAACTATCTCCTTAATGTCAAAAATATTCATTTTTCCTTTTAGGGGAGTTTTTTTACAGCTCTACACCACACACTACATTTATGACTCAGTTTTTAATTTGTCAACATCGTCTGACATTATGTGTACTTTCATCACAAATTTCTCTTACATTTTTCCTACCATTTGTGCCGGCACGTAAGCTTTTATGTGTATTCCGTCTTCCTTGTATTCTTCACTGATAATCTGCCCATATTTTCTAATAAGCCCTACTTTTCCGGCATCCGCATAATCAAGAACCTTTTCAACAGTAACACGCATTGATTTCAATGCCTTCTCTAAAGCTTCATTAATGTCATCCAGACCTGCTTTTTTCTTTATTGCCGCATTTACAACATAGTCCGCGTTAAAGTCACTAAGAATTGGTTTGTATTCTAATTTGTCCAGCTTATTAAATACTGTTATAACAATCTTGTCCTTAACATCCAGTTTCTTTAACGTTTCATATACGGCATGCATGTTTTTATCCATTGATTCGTTAGAAGCGTCAACAACATGAATAATAATGTCCGAGTATTTTGCCTCTTCCAATGTACTTTTAAAAGCATCAATCAAATGGTGCGGAAGTTTTCTTATAAAACCTACTGTATCTGTAAGAAGCACTTCCTGTCCATCAGGTAATTTATAATTTCTTGTAGTTGGATCAAGCGTTGCAAAAAGCTTGTCCTCTTCCAGTACACTTGCATCCGTAAGAGTATTTAGTAATGTTGACTTTCCGGCATTTGTGTATCCTACTATCGCCACTACAGGAACAGGATTATCCTGTCTTTTAGACCTTGTAACCTGACGGTGATTTTCAAGTTCTCCCACCTGTTCTCTTAACTGAGCAATTCTGTTTCGTATAACACGTCTGTCTACTTCCAGCTTCTTTTCTCCGGGACCTCTTGTTCCAATACCGCCACCCTGTCGTGAAAGATTTCTCATTCCTATAAGTCTGGTGGAGCGATATCTGAGCTGAGCCAGTTCTACCTGAATTTTTCCTTCTGCAGTTTTTGCCCTTTTTGCAAAAATGTCAAGTATAATCAACGTTCTGTCCATTACTTTAACATCCAGCTCATCTTCCAGATTTTTGTACTGTGCCGGTGTCAATTCATCATCACAGATAACTGCATCGGCTTCCATCTCCCATATAAGATCCTTTAGTTCCTTTACTTTTCCCGAACCAATATAGGTTGCATTATTTATATGTTCTAAGTTCTGAATCATTCTGCCTGCCACTACGGCTCCTGCGGTAGATACCAATTCCTCTAATTCATCTAATGATTCTTCTGCATTATCTTCATCTCCCGTAGTCACCGCTACAAGAATAACTTTTTCTAATTCTTCTTTTGTTTCATACATATATCTACCTCCGATTTTGGTCACACCTAGTTGTCTTCACCTTCATCAGATGTATTTTTTACTAAGTGGATTGTCTTCCATTTTCCATGTTTATATCTTACAAGACTGAATAGTCCGTTAAGTAACCATGTGATACCTGTTGCATAGAATACACCATAACTTCCCATAAAAGGAATTAATGTAAGAGGATATGCAAAACCTACTCGTCCTATACACTCTACTATACCCGTAAATAACGAAAACATTGCATCTCCTGCACCATTTAATACATTTCGGGTAGTATAAATTGTGCCTAAGAATATGTAGAAACAACATGTAATTCTCAAACCGTCTACTGCAATTCCAAACACCTTTTCATTTCGCCCGAAAATTGACACAATCTGTGGTGTAAAAATCCAGAATAACAGCATTATTACCGCCACAAATATCGCATTAATAACATTGGCTGAATTGAAACCTTTGATAACTCTTTTGATATTTCCAGCTCCAAGATTCTGCCCCGTAAATGTAGAAACTGCTGCACCTATTGACATAAAGGGCTGCTGCACAAGTGTCTCTATTCTCGATACAACAGTAAATGCAGTAGTAAAATCTGCTCCATAACCGTTTACTATTGCCTGTAAAACTATAAGTGAAATGGCAATCAGCGAATTCTGCAATGCTACCGGTATTCCAAGCCGCAAAGTCTTTTTCACAATCTTCATTCTTGGCCTGAAATCACTTTTTTTCAGTTTGAAATAAGTGTTTGTTTTATACGCATATATTATGCATGAAATTGCTGATAAAAACTGTGAAAAGGCAGTGGCTACTGCTGCTCCTACTACGCCCCAGCCAAATACCAGTACAAAAATCAAATCAAGAACTACGTTTGTAATACTTGCCACTATCAAAAAAATTAACGGTGTCTTGCTGTCCCCCAGCGCCCTGAGTATTCCTGACACTCCGTTGTACAAACCGATACAACAGATTCCAAGGGATGTTACCTTTAAATAATTTACGGCATCATTTAAAATAATAGGATCCGTCCTGAGCAATACCAATAATGGTCTTGCTGCAAAAAATCCTATAATTGCCATTACGACAGTTCCTATTACAATTATCCATACTGCATTACCAATTACTTCACGCACCTTTTCTTCATCTGAAGCACCAAAAAACTGCGCCACTATTATTCCTATTCCTACAGATAATCCACCTACCAGTGAGAAAAAGAAAAATGTAAGTGAATTGGTTGTTCCTATGGCTCCCAGTGCGTTTGTACTAACAAAATTACCTACAATTACCGAGTCAACCATATTGTATAACTGCTGGAAAATGTTTCCAATAAACAGCGGTACTGCAAACTGTAAAAGCAATTTCCACGGTGTACCTTCTCTCATATCCCTGACAAATTTATTCTTTGTAGACATATCAAATCTTCTCCTAAATAAATAATACTATTGTTCCACAGATAATTCCTATTAAAGCTCCTGCAATGACATCTCTGATGAAATGAACCCCCAGTGCAACTCTTGTTATGGCAATAAATACACCGCAAATAATGCACACAACAGAAATTATTGGATTAATGGGAATCACTGTCACCCCAATTACAAACGCAGAAAATACATGCCTGCTTGGCATAGATTCTCCTGTTTTATTTTTTTCGATTAACGGCACAAAATCATATTTCGTGTATGGTCTGTCTGCATTTATCATTTTTCTTACTAAGCTCACTAAAACAAAAGAAATTCCGGCTACTATTAATGATTTGTACACCACCTTGTTTTTGTTCATAATAAGTTCCATAAAAATGATATTAAATAAAAATAACCAATATACACCAATTGTTGATAATAAATTAACCGCTTTAATACACATTTCACATTTTGGATGTTTTCTGATCCACCCAATCATTTTTATGTATTGTTCTTCTCTCATATATGTTCCTACTGTTTTCTTGCAATTCTATATTCATCACCATAAGAGAAATATGGGCATGTGGCTCTCTTAAACTGCATAAGCATGGCAAGGTCATCCTCGTCCATGTTAACTACACAGCCATACTCTTCATATTCCTCATCATAAACATAGTTACTGCAAAATTCACAACTATACTGATCACTCATAAAATCACCTGTTTCTTATTTATAATTCTTTGCAAGTGCCTCAAATGCAGGAAGTGCATCTTCTATCTGTTTTGTCTGTACGCAGTAAGATACTCTTACATATCCCGGTGTTCCAAAGCTGTCAGCAGGCACTAACAATAATTCATAATCCTTCGCCTTCTCACAAAATTCATGAGCATCCTCGCACATTGCCTTTACAAAGAGATAAAATGCTCCATCAGGATATACACATTCATATCCCATTTCTGTCAATGCATTGTAAAGTAAATCTCTGTTTGTCTTATAAATTGATATATCTGCTGTTTCGTCAATACACCTCTCGATTACTCTCTGATAAAGACTTGGTGCACATACATATCCAAGGGCTCTTCCTGCACCACAGACTGCTGCATAAGCGTCAGCCTCATCAACCATCTTCGGTGAAACCACAATATATCCGATTCTTTCTCCCGGAAGTGATAATGCCTTACTATATGAATAACATACAAATGTATTATCATAATAATTAATCATATATGGCACTTCCGTATCATCATAAACTAATTCTCTGTATGGTTCATCTGTAATAAGGAAAATAGGATGTCCGTATTCTTCCTGCTTATCATTTAAAACCTTACACATTTTTTCAATTGTTTCCACAGTATAAACTACACCTGAAGGATTGTTTGGTGAGTTAATAATAACTGCTTTTGTTTTTTCTGTAATAGCCTTTTCAAATTTATCAATATCTATCTGGAAAGTCTTTTCTTCTGAATCAACAGCTACCAATTTTGCTCCTGTTCTCTCAAGAAATACACCATACTCTGGGAAATATGGAGTAAATACTATACACTCATCATCTTTTTGCATAATCGCATTCATAACAATTGTAAGTGATGCTGCCGCACCGCATGTCATGTAAATATTATTTGCGGTAATATCCGTACCAAATCTTTTATTTACATAATTGGCAATTGTTTCACGCACCTTTCCATCCCCCTGTGCTGATGTATATCCGTGAAGTGCAACCGAATCAAAATTTTCTACTAAATCAATAATTGCATTGTCCACGCTTTTTGGTGCCGGAACGCTTGGGTTTCCTATACTAAAATCAAAAACCTTATCCGCTCCAATCTCTGCCTTTCTCTTGTTGCCATATTCAAAAATTTCTCTGATTTCTGAACGCACCTTTCCCAATTTAACTAATGATTCTGTGTACATTTTATTTCCTCCTTGTCAATATTAATTATCGCATTTTTATCTTATAGTCTCTCTCATGCTCACGTTTCAGATCACGCTTTCTTATGTCGTCACGCTTGTCATATAATTTTTTACCACGGGCAAGACCTATCTCAACCTTTACAAGGCTTCCCTTAAAATAAACCCTGAGAGGTACAAGGGTTAGACCTTTTTCATTGAGTTTTCCTATAAGTTTATTTATTTCATATTTATGAAGCATTAATTTTTTTGGTCTCAAAGGATCCTTATTAAATATGTTTCCTTTTTCGTAAGGGTTAATATGCATTCCATAAATAATAACCTCACCGTTATCTACCCTCACGAAAGATTCCTTTATACTGCAATGGCCTGCTCGAAGGGATTTCACCTCCGTGCCATGCAGCACAATTCCTGCTTCATAAGTATCTTCTATAAAATAATCATGTCTTGCTTTTTTATTACTTGCAATTAATTTTTCTGAAGCCATGTTTATTCCTTTCCTTTAATTTCCTATTCAGACTTTTTTTATTGTAACATACTAAAATCAATTGTTCTAGATATCTTATCTGCACCTTCGACTCTTATTTTCACTACCTGACCCAGTTTATAAGTTTTTTTGGTTCTTTCACCGGTCATTGAGTAAGTATTTTCATCATAAATATAATGATCATCAGCCATTGTGCTTACATGTACCAACCCTTCCACCGTATTAGGAAGTTCCACATACACACCAAAGGATGTAACCCCTGAAACTACACCAACATATTCTTCGCCGATGCGGCTTCTCATGTACTCTGCTTTTTTCAGTTTCTCCGTATCACGTTCTGCATCATCCGCACGTCTCTCAAAAACACTGCAATCCTTTGTTATCTGAGGAAGAATAGACTTGTAATGTTCCTTATATTTTTCTGTCATTCTTCCGTTAATACAGTCCTTTATAATTCGATGTATCTGCAAGTCCGGATAACGTCTGATTGGAGATGTAAAATGTGTATAATACTTTGCCGCCAATCCAAAATGTCCATTACACTCAGGAGTGTATTCTGCCCTTTTCATAGAACGAAGAGTAATTCTGCTAATCATTGCCTCCTCCGGAGTTCCTTCAATCTTAGAAAGAAGTTTTTGAATTTCCTTTGGATGAACCTCGTCTTTAGATATTTTTATTGAATATCCAAGATTTGTTATAAATGTAGCCAAAGCCTTCATCCTGTCTTCATCCGGTTTGTCATGATTTCTGTATACGAAGGGTACCTGCTGCCAATAAAAATACTCTGCTATGGTTTCATTTGCCGCCAGCATAAAATCTTCTATTATTTTCGTTGCCGCATTTCTGTCATAAGGTTCAATTGATGTAGGATATCCCTTTTCATCAAGTTTAATCTTACATTCAGGGAAATCAAAGTCAATGGCTCCTCTTCCGTATCTCTTTTCCCTCAAAATTTTTGACAGTTTAGCCATCATATTAAACATATCCACAAACTCACTGTACTCAGCCATTACTTCCGGATTTTTGTTTGTTACGATTTCATTTACAGCTGTATAAGTCATTCTCCTGTCAACATTGATAAGTGTCTCAACCACCTGATGGTCAACAATTGTTCCCTTTTCATTTATTTTCATAATACAGCTGAGAGCCAGTCTGTCCTCTCCCTGATTTAGGGAACAGATACCGTTTGATAATTTATGAGGAAGCATAGGTATAACCCTGTCTACAAGATAAACACTTGTTCCACGCTTTACCGCCTCTTTATCAAGAGGTGAGTTTTCCTTAACATAATGGGATACATCTGCTATGTGTACCCCAAGGGTATATATTCCATTATCCTTTGACAATGTAATGGCATCGTCTAAATCTTTTGCCTCTTCTCCGTCAATCGTTACAGTCTGCCAGTCTCTTATATCCAGCCTGCCTTCTTTTTCCTCTTCACTTACTTCATTTTCGATACCTGAAACCTGTTCCATAACCTCTGGTGGAAATTTTGCCGGGATATCATATCCTTTTACAATAGACATTATATCTACACCCGGATCATTTGCATGCCCTAATATTTCAATAATTTTTCCTTCCGGTTTTCTGTCCTTTGTTCCATAATTCGTAAGTTTTACAACTACTTTATGTCCCTGCACTGCTCCCAATGCATCTTTACCTGCAACATATATGTCACTGCTTATTTTTTTGTTATCAGGAAGTACATATCCAAATGATTTATTCTTTTGGAAAAAACCTACAACCTCTGTTATTTCATGGGACAGAACTTTTATTACACGGCCTTCCTTTCTCTTTCCTGTTCTGGTTGAATTTACGGCAATCAATACTTTGTCATGGTGGAACGCACCATTTACATCTGATTCAGGTATAAAATAATCTTCCTCTTCACTGTCTGTCTCAACAAATCCGAAGCCTCTCTCATTACCAATAAATATTCCCTCAACATACTGCTCTTTCGGAATGCTGTACTTTCCACGTTTGGAAAGCATAATCTTTCCTTCATTCATTAATTCCGATAAAACAAAATCGAGATCCTTTCTGTCTTCTTTTTTTACATTAAGCAAAATTGCTAATTCTTTAAACTTCATTGGAGTATAATGCTTGTCCTTCATTATATCCATAATAATTTTCTTTCTCTCTTCTAAATTCATATTTTTCTCCTAAAAGGCTCCACCTCTTTTTAATAAATCTACATTCACTTTTAATATTTTCTCATAACATAGAAAAAAGGTGTAGTAACCTACACCTTCATTAGTCAAAATTAAATTCTTAATATTTGATAAAGCCCATATTAAGTATTACTGAAATTACAAAGAATAAAACTACGCAAACCTTTGTTGCTTTTTCAAGTTTACCTTCCATTGAACGTCCTTTGTTCTTTCCCCAATATGATTCTGCCGCACCACTAATTGCACCTGTAAGTCCGGCCTGCTTTCCTTCCTGAAGTAAGATTACTACTGTTAATATAAAACATATAATCATAAATATAACTGTTAATACCCTAAGAATTGACATTTCTTTTGCACCTCCTAAATCTATGTTCTAAGGAAGCCCACTGCTCCCCTGGCATTTTTCGTATCAAACATTAACCATATTAACATAATGGAGATGTAAAATCAAGGGAATTTTTTTAATTTCAGTTCAATTGTCAGGCTTCTACTTTTCCTTTTTTTCCACAATCTCTGCTATCCTTATAAGCTGATTGTATTTTGCCGTTCGCTCAGCTCTGCAAGGGGCCCCTGTTTTTATATATCCTGTATTCAATGCCACCGCCAGATCTGCAATTGTCGTGTCCTCACTTTCACCTGAACGATGGGACATTATGGCAATATATCCTTTATTCTGAGCCATTTGCACTGCATTTATTGTTTCACTGATTGAGCCAATCTGATTAGGCTTAATTAATATTGCATTTGCAATTTCGTTATCTAACCCTTTCTTTAAACGCTCTACATTTGTAACAAATAAATCATCTCCTACAAGTCTTATTTTATCACCAAGTCTCTCTGTTATTTTCTTCCAGCCTTCCCAATCCTCTTCATCCAAAGGATCTTCTATTGAAAAAATAGGATATTTTTCCGTTATTTCTTCCCACATTTCAATAAGTTCTTCAGATGACATCTCTTTGTTTTTCTTTGGCAGGACATACATTCCCTTTTTATCTGACTTCCATTCAGATGCTGCCACATCAAGAGATATTTTAAAGTCATCTCCCGGTTTGTATCCTGCCTTCTCTATTGCTTCAACAATAGTATCCAAAACATCTTTTTCACTTTCCAGATTTGGTGCAAAACCTCCTTCGTCTCCAACTGCAATTGACAAATGTCTGTCTTTTAATATTTTTTTCAGTTCTTCATAGACTTCTGCGCACCATCTGATTCCTTCCTTAAAACAACATGCTCCAACAGGCAATATCATAAATTCCTGAACATCTACATTGTTTGATGCATGAGCTCCACCATTTAGAATATTCATCATTGGAATTGGCATTTTGTTTGCACATATTCCTCCTACATATTGGAATAATGGCACATTTAAAGCTTTAGCACATGCCTTCATTGTTGCCATTGACACTGCAAGAATTGCATTAGCCCCCAATTTTTCCTTATTATCTGTTTTGTCAATTTTCAGCATCACTGCGTCTACTTTTGACTGTTTTAATGCGTTCATCCCTTCTAAAGCGGGATATATTTCTTCATTAATGTTAAAGACAGCCTTACTTACACCTTTTCCGTTATATCTTTTCTCTTTGTCTCTTAACTCAACTGCTTCAAACTTTCCTGTAGAGGCTCCCGATGGAACTATTGCACTACCTGTAAATAATTCTCCTGCTTTCCCATCAACTTTTACTGTAACTTCTGCCTCAACAGTAGGATTTCCTCTTGAATCCAACACTTCTCTTCCCACAACATTTACTATTTTCAGATATTTATACATAAAAAACCTCCTAATGCACTTTTTATTTATTTTGTACATATTGGAGGTTTTTATCCTTATATTTATTTTTTTATCCACTTACTAAAAACTTCTTTCGCAAGCTCTTTGTAATCTGAATATTTCACCGGGTCATACCACTGAATGCTATGACTCCTAAGCATTTCATCTGAATAATCCGTCAACCTGTATGTATATTGTTTTCTTACAACATTCGCTGCTTTACCCCAGACATAATGGTTTATTGTCGGAACAACTCCTGCACTTTTCTTTACTATATATGTGCCACTGTTGTCTTTTCTTACCTTCAATGTTGCCATTCCGCCAAGCAATGTCTCCCATTTCTGCTGCCCTGATGTATAATTTCCTAATGAATAATAGCATAGGGATTTATTGCCGTTATCTGCATTTATCCATTGAATCTTTTCTACTACATGGGGATGAGTTCCAATAATCAAATCGGCTCCTGTCTCTGTCATCATTTTCGCCCATTTAACCTGCTCTTTTGTAGGATCAGGCTGCACATATTCCTGGCCCCAATGTGGCAAAACAATAGTAAAATCAGCCTCTTTTTCAGCTCTTTCTATATCACTTTTGACCTTGTCCCAGTGATTCTTATCCATTAAATTAACAATATAACTATATTCATCAGGAACCGTAAATCCATTTAGTCCATATGCATAATTTAATACTGCGAACTTAATTCCCTTACATTCATAAATCGGAATACTATTGTATTCCTTTTCATTTTCATTAAGTCCTACCATCATTATTTCGTTCTTGTGTTTCTTCCAATATTTAATTGCATGCTGCATTCCCTCAACCTTTGTGTCCATGGAATGATTTGATGCACATTGAACTATATCAAATCCTGCATCAATAACAGCATCCCCCATTGAGTTGGGAGTGTTAAACAGTGGAAATCCCTGATAAGGAAATTTTTTCCCTCCGAGCATTGTTTCCTGATTTATTATTGCAATATCAGCTTTTTTGAAGTCCGGTTTCATCTTCTCAAACACTGATGAAAAATCATATTTTCCACCACCGTTTCTTTGGGCTGTATACAGAACCGAATCACTTACCAGATTGTCTCCTACTGCAATAATTGATACAGTTTCAGGTTTGACATTATTATTTATCTTTTTGTTGTTTTCCGTTTTTGTCTCATTTTCCTGTGCTGATACGCTAACCTTTACATTTTTGCTGCCTGCCGCTACCTGCACATCTTTAGAATTGTTTCTTATGAGTGACACTGCACCATACACAATCAATCCTAGAATACAGACAAACGCTACAGCACATATTGCTATTCTTTTTACATTTAGGCTCCTTGCCCTATGATACACGGAATGATATTTTTTATAACTCTTTTTTATTCTTCGTTTTTTCATATTTTCCTTTTATAAAAATAGTGTGGCAAAGAACCCCTGCCACACTATACTGTCAAATTTATTTTTCAATAAGAAGTGACTTTCCTGTCATTTCTTCCGGCTGCTTCATTCCCATAAGTTCAATAAGAGTTGGAACTATGTCTGCCAACACACCACCTTCTCTTAAACCATATTTAGGGTCTGCATTTACTAAAATAAATGGTACCGGGTTAGTTGTATGAGCTGTATATGGCTCACCTGTTTTATAATCAATTAACTGTTCTGCATTACCATGATCTGCACAGATGAATAACTGTCCGTCAACTTCCTTTATAAATTCTACAACTTCACCAACACACTCATCTATTACTTCAATAGCCTTTACTGCTGCGTCTACAACACCTGTATGACCAACCATATCAGGGTTTGCAAAATTTGTAATGATAACATCATATTTTCCACTTGTAATTGCCTTACATACTTCATCACAAACAGTGTAAGCACTCATTCTAGGTTTCTTGTCATATGTTGGAACATATTTAGGAGAATCAACAAGTATTCTGTCTTCTCCTTCATTTGGTTCTTCAACACCACCATTGAAGAAGAAGGTTACATGAGCATATTTTTCTGTTTCAGCAATTCTTGCCTGCTTTAAGTGATTTGCAGCTAAATATTCTCCGAATGTATTCTTAACTTCAACCTTCTTAAATGCAACTAATTTATTAGGAATTGTTACATCATATTCTGTAAAGCAAACCATAACTACGTCAAGCTTCTTTTCTCTCTCAAATCCATTAAAGTCGTCAGCACAGAATGCTCTTGTTATCTGACGTGCTCTGTCAGGACGGAAGTTACAGAATATAATTGAATCTCCATCCTTAATTGTTGCAACAGGTGTTCCATCTTTTTCAATAACTGTTGGAAGCATGAATTCGTCTGTCTTTCCATTTGCATAAGAATTCTTTACTGCTTCTACAGGATCAGTTTCTTTTACACCTTCACCCTTTGTCATTGCAAGATATGCCTTTTCTTCCCTGTCCCAGTTGTTATCTCTATCCATTGCCCAATAACGTCCTGAAATTGTTGCAACTTCTCCAACTCCGATTTCTGCCATCTTATCAACTAACTGCTGCATAAAATCTGCTGCTGATTCAGGTGGTGTATCTCTACCATCTAAGAATGGGTGAATATATACTTTCTTTAATCCAAATTTCTTTGCCATTTCAATAGTGCCAAAAATATGAGTTATATGGCTATGGACTCCTCCGTCAGATAAGAGTCCGAAAATATGAAGTGCACTATCATTTTTCTTTGCATTTTCCATAGCCTTAACAAGCTCTTCGTTTTCAAAGAATGTGCCTTCTTCAATTTCCTTTGTTATTCTTGTAAGTTCCTGATATACGATACGTCCCGCCCCCATATTAAGGTGTCCAACTTCTGAATTTCCCATCTGTCCATCCGGAAGTCCTACTGCCATGCCACTTGCCTGTCCTTCTACGAAAGGATATTCTGCCATAAGTTTATCCATAACAGGAGTATTTGCAAGTTTTACTGCATTTCCTTCTATCTTGTCATTAAGTCCATATCCATCTAATATCATTAATACTGTAGGTCTTTTTGCCATTTTCTCTCTCCTTAAAAATTATTTATATTGAATATTCCTTATTTATTTTTAGGAATTCCATAATATACATTCTTTGTGACTAAATCAATTCCAACACCGTTTTCTCTTGACTTTGTGCTGTTGTTTCTAAAATACAATACGTCATAACCTGCATAGTTTGGATTTGCATCATTTCCACAATTCTTTACACTATTATCAGTCATAGCTTCTGTCTGTTCCTTTGTAATATTGACATTTACCTTTTTGTACTGACTTCCTGCCCCAACATTCTGCTGCTGTATAAAGTAAATTGCATTTCTCTTTATTTTTTCAAATGAATTTCCTGTAATATTTATTCCATCAATACCACCGCCGGAAATACCATGGGCACCGGAACTGTATGATTTCTTATTACCGGTTCCAATATTGTAAAATGTATTATTTTTAATAACTGCATCCTTCCACGTCAAGACAAACACGCCATTATCAAAAATATTTTTGAATGTATTATTTTCTATTAAAATGTTCTTATGATATACAGGCTTTCCACTTGAATCCTGAGAATATTTATGTGTTCCAACCCCTCTTGTTGTTCCATCAAACACGTTGTTATATATGTGTATATTATCACAAGGAGTCTTATCTTTCTTTACCCAATCAAGAGGTAAACCATGAGTCTCCTTATCTGCCAGGTCAATATTAATCGCCTCTTTTGCATAATACTTAGTCAATGTTGACTGTTTAGCTTTAGTGAAATTATTATCGTGCATCTCCACATTCTGTGAACCGTTACATTCAATATAATGATTACCATTCATTCCTTTAAATATTATCCCGCTTATCTCAACATTTTTACAATGTGCTACAACAAGTCCGATTCCATCAACATTTTTCATGTCAATAACGGCATTTCCTTCACCGATAATTTTGACATTCTTACTTCCGTTATATTTTCCTATACTATTTTTCTTTTTAAATTTATTTCTTGGACACAGCTGCCACATAGAACCTGATGGCTTAAATTTCTTTATTCCTGTTTTGTTTATTTTTTCTATTACGACGCCATTTTTCAATACTATAGTAACATTGGATGGGATACATACAGCATTTGATATTTTATATTTTCCCTTATTGAGGGTCAGTTTGCCGCCACCTTTTTTACCCATTTTTTCCAGATAATCATTTAAGCCCAAATAATGTTGTGTATACTTGTTGTTAAAGCTTTTATGTTTTTTCTTTGCCATTTTTGCTACTTTTTTAGGCGTTACCCTATAGTTCACTTTTGCATATGTCTGATTCTGAAACACAAATGACAATCCAACCATGATAATAACTGCTATTAAAATCTTTATTTTATTTTTTTTCATAATTTTCCATTCCTACTTTATTATTTTGAGCGCTGGAATAAAAATACACCAGCGCTCATTGTTATTATTTATTATAGTTTACAATCTTTCCAAAATCCGGCTTAAGGCTTGCACCACCAACTAAACCACCGTCAATGTCAGGTTTAGCTAATAATTCAGCTGCATTTCCTGCGTTCATTGATCCACCGTACTGAATTCTGATTGCTTCAGCTGTAGCTTCATCATAAACTTCTTTAATGCATTCTCTGATTGCTGCACAAACTTCTTCTGCCTGATCAGATGTTGCTGTCTTTCCTGTTCCAATAGCCCAGATTGGTTCATAAGCAATAACTGCTGTCTTTGCCTGGTCTGCTGTAACATTTAAGAAAGCAATCTTAATCTGCTGACGAATCCAATCAATTGTGATTCCCTGTTCTCTCTGTGTAAGGGTTTCACCACAGCAGATAATAGGTGTAATCCCATGCTCGAAAGCTTTAAGAACTTTTTTGTTTACAGTTTCGTCTGTTTCTGCAAAATATTCTCTTCTTTCAGAATGTCCGATGATAACATATTTAACTCCTACATCTGTAAGCATGTTAGGTGCGATTTCACCTGTATATGCTCCGCTTTCTTCGAAGTACATATTTTCAGCACCAATGTTGATGTTTGTTCCCTTAGCTGCTTCCATAGCCGGTACAATGTCAATTGCAGGTACGCAAAATACTACGTCAACGTCATCATTCTGAACTAATGGCTTTAATTCATTTATTAATGCAACTGCTTCACTTGGAGTTTTGTTCATTTTCCAGTTGCCTGCTATAATTTTCTTTCTCATGTTAATGTCTCCTTTATATATTCACCATTTGTATAAATGGACTCATTGTCTTAGCATTACTTATCGTTAGCTGCTACTACTCCAGGAAGATCTTTTCCTTCAAGGAATTCAAGAGATGCTCCACCACCAGTTGAAATGTGTGTCATCTTATCTCCAAATCCAAGGTTATTTACAGCTGCTGCTGAGTCACCACCACCGATAATTGTTGTAGCATCTGTGTCAGCTAAAGCTTTAGCTACTGCAATAGTACCTGCTGCAAGACATGGGTTTTCTGAAACGCCCATAGGTCCGTTCCATACAACTGTCTTAGCATTCTTAACTGCATCTGCGAATAATTCTCTTGTCTTTGGTCCAATATCAAGCCCTTCTTTATCATCAGGAATTGCATTTGTTGGAACAATCATTGTTTCAATTTCTGCATCAATAGGATCAGGGAATCCGTCAGCTGCTACTGTATCGATAGGAAGTAATAATTTCTTTCCTAATTCTTCTGCCTTCTTCATCATGTCAAGACAGTAATCTAACTTAGAATCATCTACTAATGAGATACCAACTTTTCCGCCCTGTGCTTTGATGAATGTATATGCCATACCACCACCAATGATAAGTGTATCGCACTTTTCAAGTAAGTTGTTGATTACGTTAAGTTTGTCAGCAACCTTAGCACCACCAAGGATAGCTACAAATGGTCTTACAGGATTGTTAACTGCATTTCCAAGGAAATCAATTTCCTTCTGCATTAAGTATCCAACTACTGCTGTGTCAACATATTTTGTAACACCTACGTTTGAACAATGTGCTCTATGAGCAGTACCAAATGCATCGTTTACAAATACATCGCAAAGTGAAGCTAATTCCTTGCTGAATGCTTCTCCGTTCTTTGTTTCTTCTGCACGGTAACGTGTGTTTTCAAGAAGAACTACATCGCCATCCTTCATTGCTTCAACTGCAGCCTTTGCATTAGGTCCTACTACTTCATTATCAGCAGCGAATTTTACTTCCTGTCCTAATAATTCTGTAAGTCTCTTTGCAACAGGTGCAAGTGATAATTCAGGCTTTGGTTCTCCCTTTGGTTTTCCAAGATGTGAGCAAAGGATAACCTTTCCACCATCATTTATTAATTTCTTAATTGTAGGAAGTGCAGCTACCAGACGATTTTCATCTGTGATAACTCCTTCCTTTAAAGGTACGTTAAAGTCACAACGAACTAAAACTCTCTTGCCTTTTACGTCAATATCATCAACTGATTTCTTATTAAGCATATTTTTGCTCCTTTCATATGACAAAAAGGTCCGGCCCTAAAGCCGGACCCGTTTGGATCTAATTTAAATATTAGAGAACTTTCTATAATTTATAATTAAGCAAGTTCTGAGAAGTATTTGATTGTTCTAACCATCTGGCTTGTGTATGAGTTTTCGTTATCATACCATGAAACAACCTGTACTTCATAAGTATCATCATCAACCTTTGATACCATTGTCTGTGTAGCATCAAATAATGAACCATATCTCATTCCAACGATATCACTTGATACGATTTCGTCTTCATTGTATCCGTAAGATTCGTTTGAAGCTGCCTTCATTGCTGCGTTGATACCTTCAACTGTGATGTCTTTTCCTTTAACTACAGCTGTAAGAACTGTTGTTGATCCTGTTGGAACTGGAACTCTCTGTGCAGATCCGATTAATTTTCCGTTTAATTCAGGGATAACTAATCCGATAGCCTTAGCAGCACCTGTTGAATTAGGTACGATATTAACTGCAGCTGCTCTTGATCTTCTTAAATCACCTTTTCTCTGTGGTCCGTCAAGAGTCATCTGGTCACCTGTGTAAGCATGAATTGTTAACATGATACCACTCTGGATAGGAGCGTACTTGTTAAGAGCATCAGCCATAGGTGCTAAACAGTTTGTTGTACATGAAGCAGCTGAAATGATTGTATCTTCTGCTTTAAGTGTATTGTGGTTTGTATTGTAAACGATTGTTGGAAGATCATTTCCAGCTGGAGCTGAAATAACAACCTTACGAGCACCAGCATCGATATGAGCCTGTGCCTTAGCCTTAGATGTATAGAAACCTGTACATTCTAACACTACGTCTACGTTTAATTCGCCCCAAGGACATTTTGAAGCATCTGCTTCAGCGTAAATCTTGATTTCTTTACCATCAACGATGATAGAATCATCTGTAGCTGAAACTGTATCAGCCTTTTCGTATTTACCCTGTGATGAATCATACTTTAATAAATGAGCTAACATTTTAGGACTTGTTAAGTCGTTGATAGCTACTACTTCATAACCTTCAGCTCCAAACATCTGTCTGAAAGCAAGACGTCCAATACGTCCAAATCCGTTAATTGCAACTTTAACTGCCATTTGATTTTTCCTCCTAAAAAAATAAGAATTAATTTTGCGTTAATTTTCATTAACCTAATGCTTATTTTACATAATTACTTTATAAATATCAAGATTTTTTTGTGGTTTTTATTGGTTTTTTGTTAAATTTTTATCAATTTGTCGATTTTGATACGATTTTATTATTTTTTTCTGTTTATATTTGTGGTTCGCAGTTGGTTTTTCGAGGTATCGGGAGCAACATTTGCTCCTGATTTGGCTTGCTTGTGTTGCTTTCCATTTATTTTCTTTTGTCTCAGGCAAATATATGATACACTTATTACTTGTAAACATATTTAGTACACACCTATAGAAAGGACCAACATATGCTTTCAGATTATCATGTTCACAGCAATTTTTCTTTTGACTCAGAAGAATCCCCTGATAACATTGTTTCAAGAGCAATTGAACTTGGCATGCCCTGCATTGCCATTACAGATCATCAGGATTTCAACTGGCCGGTTGAAGGAGAATTTCCTTATATTGATTTTGACAATTATTTTTCTACTCTTGATGAACTGTCATCAAAATATGAAGATAAAATAAAAATTATAAAAGGCATTGAGTTAGGTCTTGTAGAGGACGCAAAATCTCAATGCCAGAACCTTATCAAAAATAATGCGTTCGATTTTGTTATTGGTTCCTGTCATATTGTTGACAATATGGATCCCTATTATTCAGGATTCTGGAAAAACAGAAAAGACCGCGATGCATTTGAATTGTATTTTAAAACATTACTTAACGGAATCAAAAGTTTTGACCGTTTTGATACTTTGGGACATATGGATTACATTGTGCGGTACAGTCCTAATAAAGATACCAACTATTCAGTTTTGGATTACAGGGATATTATTGATGAAATTCTCACTTTGATTATTTCCAAAAATATCAAACTTGAAATCAACACTGCTAATCTGGCTAAAGGTTTTAGTTTTCCTAATCCTCACACTGATATTATAAAAAGATATAAAGAACTTGGGGGGGAATATGTAACTGTAGGCTCAGACGCCCACACCGCCGAAAATATAGGATATGGCTTTGATGTTGCTGAAGAAATAATCAAAAAATTTAATCTAAATATATTTACTATAAAATAAAAAACTATGCATTATAAACACACCTCCATTCACCGAACTTTTCAGTTCTAATGAATGGAGGCATTTTTTCTTCCAAAATTAAAAGTAATTTTATAACCAATCCCAAAACTATTTCACGGCAATATCATCTACTATCAATAGTTCTTTCCCGATACCTGCAAAAAATCATCCCATTTGCTCCCTCATCATTTTCACATTTTCTTTCAGGCGGCTAATGGTATAATCAATTTCTTCTTTAGTATTGTCAGCACATAATGTTATTCTAATTGTGCCATATGCATATGAATCCGGTATTCCTATAGCCTTTATAACATGAGAAGGAGCGTCGTTTCCTGCCGAGCAGGCTGACCCCGACGAGACGCAAATATTATCATTATCCATTAAAACCACCAGAGAAGTTCCATCAATTCCTGCAATAGTAAAATTAGCATTTCCCGGTAATCGTTTTGTTGGATGTCCGTTTAATCTTGTGCATGGGATTTCCCCTAATACCCTTTCTATAAGATAATCCCTTAAATTTCTTTCTTTCTCCATTCTGGCAGAAAGATTTTCTATTGTTTCCTGAATTGCTGCCCCCATTCCCACAATACCTACAACGTTTTCCGTACCGGCTCTCTTGGACCGTTCCTGACTTCCACCATAAATAAAAGGCTGCATTTTCTTTGGATTTCTCACATACAAAAAACCTACACCCTTTGGCCCATGGAATTTGTGACTGCTGGCACTTAACAAATCTATATTATCTTCTTCTACATCAATTGGAACATGGCAAAAGGCCTGAACAGCATCTGTGTGAAATATAATATTTCTCTTTCTTGCTATTTTACCTATAGCCCCTATTGGCTCAATTGTTCCAACCTCGTTGTTGGCGAACATAACTGAAATCAATGCAGTATCCCCGTCAATTGCACTTTCAATATCATAAGGGTTAACCATACCATACCTGTCTGTTCCAATATAGGACACCCTCATTCCCTTTTTTTCCAGACTTGCACACTTATTGAGAATTGCATGATGCTCTATCTTCGATGTTATAATCTGCCTTCCAAAATTCTGTGCATTATCCAAAACCCAATTGTCAGACTCCGTTCCTCCTGATGTAAAAAAAATATTTTCCGGTTTGGCATTAATTGCATTTGCTATTTTTTCCCTTGTGTCTTCTACAACTTTCTTTGATATTTTTGCCAGATTATATATACCGGAAGGATTTCCATATCGTTCATTTAAATACGGTTCCATTGCCGCAACCGCTTTTTCGCTTATGCGTGTGGTAGCTGCATTATCTAAATAAATCATACCCTGCTCCTTATTAATTATTATGTTTATAGTATTTTTTTGTGTTTTTAGAATAAATTGTAATAATCAAGTATTTTCCCTATTGTTATGTCATTAAAAAAACAAATTATAAAAGGTACTCTTGTACTTACAATTGCCAGTCTTCTTAGTCGCGCACTTGGCTTCTTATATAGAATATTCCTGTCAAACCTTATAGGTGCAAAAGGTATGGGGATTTTTCAATTAATATTTCCCGTGCTGGGGTTTTGTGTTGCATTGTGCTGTGGTGGAATACAGATTGCCGTGTCACGTTTTGTAGCTGAAAGTAAAAATGCCTCAGGCAAATACATGATATTGCTAAGCAGTATAATTATGTCCCTTGGGCTTTCCATAACTACCACACTTTTTTTGTACTATTACGCTTTTCCTATCTGTCTTCACATCATAAAAAACGAAGAATGTACAGACCTGATAAAATATGCAGCCTTTACCATTCCCCTTACAACTTTTCATTCCTGTGTAAGCGGTTATTATCTTGGGCTGAAAAAAACTTTTGTGCCTGCCGCTTCATCAGTTTTCGAGCAAATTGTAAAAGTAGTTTCAGTGTATATAATGGGACTTGTCTGGATTCAGCAGGGGATTAAATTATCACCAATGATTGCAATTTATACTATGATAATCTCTGAATCGGGAGGATTTATTTTTTGCACCATAGCACTTACCGCAGAAAAAAAATATAAATTTAAAATTGCAGAATTATTCTCTTCCATAAAGAAACTTTTTTCAGTTTCATACATACTTACAATTAATAAAATAATGATTACATTTCTTGGGTGCTTTGAGGCAATTCTTGTTCCAATCGTGCTAAAGAAAAGCGGTCTTTCTACAAATGACGCACTAAGTATTTATGGTGTACTTACGGGAATGGCTATACCTGTCATTACATTTCCTTCATCAATAAATACTTCCGTGTCCACTATGATTCTTCCTACTATCGCTGATGCCAATACAAGTAACCAAAAGGACCGTGTAAAAAAAACTACGGAAGTTTCCATTTGGTTTTCCCTTGTTATGGGAATATTTTTTATAGGTATATTTTCCTTCTATGGAAACTTTATAGGTGGAACAATATTTGGTCACCCCGAAGCAGGAGAATACATCAGAACCCTTGCATGGCTTTGTCCATTTATGTATTTATCCATAACAATGGGTTCCATTCTTCATGGTTTAGGTAAAACAAATATTGCATTTCTTCATAATGTCATAGGAACATCTATCAGATTATTTTGTCTGTGGTTTGTAGTTCCAAAAGTTGGAATAATGGGATATTTATGGGGACTTCTCGGTAGCGAACTAATTGTATCCCTTCTACACGGATACCAAATACATAAAGAAATACATTTTGAATTTGATGTTAAGATGTGTATCATTAAGCCATCTATTTGGCTTACATTAAGTTTGGTTATTGGGAAATTATTACAGACAATACTTGGCTATACATCATTTACAGGAAAAGTCTGGGGATTTTTTATTTCGGGCGTAACTGCCATTTCCATCCTCTCCGTTTTCCTTTACTTTCTTGCAAGACAGATTAAAGATATGAGAAAACCAGCAATTTAAAGATAAAAATCTACTCACATTTTTTCTCTTGTGAGTAGATTTTCTAAAATTATATTATTTATACTGACTATTATACAAATTATAATAGAATCCCTGTTTTTTCAAAAGTTCCTCGTGATTTCCCTGCTCAATTATTCTGCCGGCATTCATTACCAGAATAACGTCTGCTTCTTTGATAGTTGATAATCTGTGAGCTACAATAAAAGTAGTTCTCCCTTTCATCATCTTGTTAAAGGCCCTTTGGATTCTTATTTCCGTTCGCGTATCTATGGATGAAGTAGCCTCATCAAGTATAAGCATTGGCGGAATATTTAACATTACCCTTGTTATGCACAAAAGCTGTTTCTGACCCTGTGATAGATTTCCACCATCTTCACCGATTACGGTATCATAGCCCTTTGGAAGACGTTTTATGAAACTGTGTGCATGACTCTGTTTTGCCGCATTTATTATTTCATCCATTGTGGCATCCGGTTTTGCCATGGCAATGTTTTCTGCCACAGTAGCATTTCTAAGCCATGTTTCCTGCAAAACCATACCGTAAGATTCCCTAAGACTTTTCCTTGTTATATCGTGAATACTCTTATCATCTACTTTAATTTCTCCTGAATTCAAATCATAAAATCTCATTAACAGGTTAATAATTGTTGTTTTACCACATCCTGTTGGACCTACAATGGCAACTCTTTCACCTGAATTAACATGTAAATTCAGATTTTTTATTAATTCCTTACCTTCCACATAAGAGAAATCAACATTTTCAATATCAACTTTTCCTGAAACATCTGACAATACAGTTTCTTCATTTTCAGGCAATTCTTCAATTTCATCTTCATTTAATAATGTAAATACTCTCGCACTACATGCTATAGCATTTTGAAGTTCAGTTATTACTCCTGATATTTCATTAAATGGTTTTGTATACTGGGTTGCATAACTTAAAACTGTCATCAAACCACCTACAGTGATTTTTCCTGTCAATATTGAAACAAGGCCACCGCTTATTGCCACTCCTGCATATACTATATTATTAATAAAACGTGTTGATGGATTTGTTAAGGATGAAAAAAATGTTGCCTTAACATTCACGTCACAAAGTTCATCATTAATATTGTCAAAATCCTTTAAAGTATTCTTTTCTCTTCCAAATGCCTTTATTACTTTTAAACCACTTATTGATTCATCTATAAGTCCTGTCTGTTCGCCTCGGATTTCAGACTGCTTTCTAAACATAAAGTAAGTTCTCTTGGCAATAAAACTTGCCACGAAAAATGAAAGTGGCGTAATGCAAATTACTACCAATGCAATTTTCCAGTTAATCTGCAACATAAATACAAGAGTTAACACTATTGTTATTACTCCTGTAAATAAATTAGAAAATCCCATTAAAAGCCCATCTGCCAACTGATCAATATCAGTAATTACATTGTTTACGATATCACCACTGGAACGTGAATCGATATAACTTACGGGAAGTCTTTGAATTTTTGCAAATGTTTCCTCCCTCATGTCCCTGATTACATTGTAGGTGATTCTATTATTGCAAAGTCCCATAATCCACTGGGCAACGGCAGCCAGAACCGTACAGACTACTATTTGAGTAATTATTCCTGTCAGCCCTTTAAAGTCAACCGCTCCTGCTCCGATTATTTTATCTGTTCCATATCCTATAAGTTTTGGAATATAAAGAGAAAGTACAACATATGTTGTTGCAAAAAGCAATGAAGCTATTATCATATGCCAATATCTTTTTATTCTTCCCAGCAGTTCCTTTAGGACATTTTTTTGTGACATTATATTATCCATTTATTTGCCCTCCTTAGCTGATTCTTTAAATTGTGTATTATAAATTTCACGATACACTTCACAATTTTCAAGAAGTTCCTCATGTTTTCCAAGTCCTACAACTTTTCCATCATCTAATACAACAATCTGATCTGCATGCATTATGGATGATGCTCTTTGGGACACAATAAAAGTTGTTACTCCCTTAAGTTCTCTAATTGCCGCTCTGAGTTTCGCATCTGTTGCAAAATCAAGAGCCGAAGAACTGTCATCTAAAATTAAAATTTCAGGTTTTCTTACCAGAGCTCTTGCAATACTTAATCTCTGTTTCTGTCCACCCGAGAAGTTTCTTCCTGACTGAGCAACAACCGAATCAATTCCATTTTCTTTTTCCATAACAAAGTCATAACTTTGAGAACGTTTTAATGCATCGACTAAATCTTCTTCTGTGGCATTCTCATTGCCCCACATAAGATTGCTTCTTATTGTTCCTTTAAAGAGCAATGCCTTCTGAGGTACTACTCCAACCTTGTTTCTTAAATCTTCAATTTTGAATTCCCTGATATCGTCCCCTTCTATTCTGACTACTCCCTCAGTTGCATCATAAAATCTTGGAATCATGTTAACCAAAGTGGTTTTTCCTGAACCGGTACCTCCGATAATTCCCACGCTTTCTCCGGTTTTTACCTTTAAATTAACTCCTGATATAGAAGCATCTCCGGCATTTTTATATGTTAAAGATACATTGTCAAATTCAACTTTAATATTCTTGTCAGAGCCTTCCGTTAAAGTTCCTTCTGTCATGTCCGGTGTAATGTCAAATATTTCATTTACCCTTCTTGCGCATGCAAATGCCTTTGTAAGATTTATAATAAGACTGGCAAGTTTTATTAACTCAACAAGAATCTGTGACATGTAGTTTACCAATGCCACTACCTTTCCCTGAGTCAGATATCCACTGTCAACTCTTTTTCCACCTACCCACAAAATTGCAATAATTGCAAAGTTTATAACAATATACGTTGCCGGATTCATAAGGGTAGAAATCTTTCCTGCAAAAATCTGAAATTTATTTAAGATTGCATTTTCTTCATTATACTTATCTATTTCTTTGTTTTCCTGGTTAAATGCCCTTATTACCCTTGTTCCGTTAAGATTCTCTCTTGTACTTCCCATAACTTTGTCAAGCATGTTCTGAACCCTGCGATAAAGCGGAATTGTAATCAGCATAATTCCATATACTATAATAGAAAGAACCGGAATTGCCACTGCAAATACAAGTGCTGTCTTAAAGTCAACAAAGAATGCCATTATCATTGCTCCAAAAACAATAAATGGGGAACGCAAAAGCAGTCTCAAAACCATATTAACCTGAGTCTGTATCTGGTTAATATCAGCCGTCATTCTGGTGACAAATGTGGAAGCGCCATGTTCATCTATCTGAGTATATGACAATGTTCCAATGTGTTTGAACAAATCATGTCGTAACTGTTTTCCAAAGCCTGCTGAAGCCTTTGCCGCAAAATATTGGGCTATAATTGAAAATGTTAGTCCAAGCATTGCCAGTAATATCAGTACTCCACCCATTTTTAAAACATAGTTTGAATCTGAACCTGCAATACCATTGTCAATTATTTTTGCCACTACCAATGGCACTAATAGGTCAAAAGTTGCTTCCAGCATTTTAAACAATGGTGCCAGAAATGATTCTTTTTTGTAATCTTTTAAATATCTAAATAATCTAAGCATAGCCTCTCTCTTTTCTTATTCTGTATCAGATTTTACAACATCTTCCACTATACCGCAATTGGTATTTATTTATATTAGTTTTTTAATTTTTATTATCACTGCTTTTCCATAATATTATTCGCACCTTTACATCAAATGTTCTTTATACATCTCCTTTCTGTAAATACATATTTTTCACTTACAATTTGTAAATTATGGTTCTTTATCCTTCCCCAACATACTTGACCCACCCCATGGCAAGTGGTATTATTTAAGGTGTTTTACACAGAAAAAGCACTATGCTTTTCTACAAAATAATAATATAACGAGGTATACAAAGATGAGTAAGAATTTTGACGATTTACTTGCACAGGTTGCAAAATGTTCAAAGAAAACACTGGCTGTAGCGTGTGCCCAGGATGATGCAGTTCTTGAAGCCGTTAAAGCAGCTAAAGACAGAGGAATTGCAGATGCTATTTTAGTAGGTGATGAGGAAAAAATCAGAACCATTGCCAGAGTTATCAAAATGGATTTAAGTTCATATAAAATTATTAATGTAACTGATCCTGTTGAAGCAGCAAGAACTGCTGTTAAATTAGTACATGATGACGAAGCTGATATGTACATGAAAGGACTTATTGATACAAAGTCATTCCTTAAGAGTGTACTTGATAAGGAAGTTGGTCTTAGAACAGACAAAACTTTATCACATGTTTGTGTATTTGAAATCAAAGGATTTGATCATCTTTTATTCTTATCAGATGTTGCTTTTGTTCCTTATCCTGATCTTGAAACTAAAGCAAACATTATTAGAAATACAGTTGAAATTGCACAGGCTTGTGGAATTGAATGCCCTAAGGTAGCACCACTTGCAGCTGTTGAAGTTGTAAACCCTAAGATGCCTTGCACAGTTGAAGCTGATGAGCTCACTAAGATGAATGAAAACGGTGAAATCACAGGTTGTATCGTTGACGGTCCTCTTTCACTTGACCTTGCTATTGAGCCACAGGCTGCATTCCATAAGGGAACTACTGACAGAAAGATTGTTGGTGATGCTGACGTATTACTTTTCCCTGATATCCACGCAGGAAACATCACATATAAGGCATTAGTTCACACAGCTGAATGTAAGAACGGAAATATTTTAACAGGTACAAAGGCTCCTGTTATTCTTACATCACGTTCAGATGAATTTGAAGTAAAAGTTAATTCTATTGCTCTTGCAGCAATTGTTGCTGATAAACTTAAATAATCAATTAAAGGAGATTTTAAAATGGCTTACAAGATTTTAATAATTAATCCTGGCTCAACTTCTACAAAAATCGGTGTATACGAAGATGAGACTCAGGTTATGGAAGAAACTCTCAGACATTCTACTGAAGAGATTGCACAGTATGCAACTATTTATGATCAGAAAGATTTCCGTAAGGAAGTTATTCTTAGCGTATTAAAGGAAAAAGGTGTTGACCTTAAGGATATCGATGTTGTTGTTGGTCGTGGTGGTTTACTTAAACCAATTCCGGGTGGTACTTATGAAACTACTCCTGAATTATTAGAAGACTTAAAGATTGGTAAGCAGGGACAGCATGCTTCAAACCTTGGTGGTATCCTTGCAAAAGAAATTGCATCTGAAATAAATGTTCCATCATACATTGTTGACCCTGTAGTTGTTGATGAATTACAGGATGTTGCAAGATTATCAGGTCATCCTAAAATGCCAAGAATTTCAATTTTCCACGCTTTAAATCAGAAGGCTGTTGCCAAGAGATATGCTAAGGAAGTTGGAAAGGCATACGAAGACCTTAACTTAATAGTTGTTCATATGGGTGGCGGTGTTTCAGTTGGTGCTCATAAGAACGGAAAGGTTATTGACGTTGCAAACGCTTTAGATGGTGACGGTCCTTTCTCTCCTGAAAGAGCTGGCGGACTTCCATCAGGTGCTTTAATGAAGGTTTGCTTCAGTGGTAAATACACTCAGGCTGAAGTTGGAAAAATGATTAACGGTAACGGTGGTTTCAATGCTTATGTTGGAACTAACGATATGAGAGACCTTGTTAAGTTGGCTAAGGATGATGAAAAAGCTCAGTTAGTAATGGATGCTTTCCATTATCAGCTAGCCAAGGAAATCGGTGCTATGGCTGTTGTTCTTGGTGGTAAAGTTGACCAGATTATCTTAACAGGTGGTATTGCTTACAATGCAATCACTCAGGAATACTTCAAAGAACATGTTAGTTTCTTAGCTCCTATTACTATTTACCCTGGTGAAGATGAGTTACTTGCTCTCGCACAGGGTGCTATCAGAGTAATGAGCGGTGAAGAACCTGCAATGAAATATTAAGAATTATTTCAAATAAAAAAACAAGGGTGATTTATAATCACTCTTGTTTTTTTATTCCTAATGTTGCTCTAGGCACTTAGATTGTCTAAAAAGGCAACAAATTTATGAATTTCTCTTTAATTTTTTCAATTATTTTTTTATCTTTGG
>QWCK01001088.1_pt1 | contig 57706 bp, 53 predicted proteins | sample 1972571 | NCBI WGS metagenome assembly QWCK01 (sample SAMN09866710, study PRJNA288562) | Human gut metagenome isolate term2_stool, whole genome shotgun sequencing... | isolation source: gut | host: Homo sapiens | place: USA: California | reverse complement strand
AAAACATTTGTTTCGTTGAGTACAAACATAAGTTTTTCGGGCAAAGGTAGTAAAGCAAGAATGCTACACAAAGGCGGCTAATATTGGATGCTTACGATATATGTAAGCTCTGGCTTGAGAAAGTCGGGGCTTTGTGCAAAAAAAAGAGGGGGTGCCAGTTTTGACACACCCTCGTTGAGTTTTAGTTAAGTGAAATGAAGATTATAATATATCAACTAATTAAAGAACTTTCATTCGCCAAGTTACTCCAAGATCAATCATTGACTGTTTGTCTTTTAAATACCCATTCTCATTCGTATTTTTCCCAAAAGCATAACTATAATTAGCATGGAGACGTACTCGCTGGTCGGTAAGTGGGAAATATTCCATACCAACCCCTAATCGAGTTATTTCTGTATTAGGTAAGACACATTTATCAGCATCTGTATTTGTTTGGTTAACATCATAACTTGCCTTTGTCCATATATTGAAATGCTTGCTAGGCTGATAATCAACTCTTCCAGATATGGAGCAGTCTTTAAAGAAAAAGGCTTGATGTTTTGCAGCTCTATTCATTACATCAACTTGGACTTGCAACTTGTTTGTAATATCATATCGAGTACCTAATGCTATATAGTTTATATATTTATTAGGCGCATATTCCATCATATTTACTGACCAATCTGTATGAAATCTGCCATGACTGCCATACCAAATTAAGTTGTAGGCATAAAGATTAGTTTTTTCGTTATGGCTGTGATTATACATCTTTTGAAACGGACTTTCAACAAATTGTGCAATAATCTTATCTTTCTTATTGTTTGTATCATAGCTTCCCCATACTCCCCATTCATAGCATGGAAAATTATAAGGGAATTCATAGAGTTGGAATACATCAATAGGAGCTGGATCGAAATCCCAACCACCTACCATTACAGCCCATTTTCCTGCTGTTAGTGTAAAGTTGTTGTTAATGTGGTATGATAAGTAAAGCCAATCAGTAGCATCAAAAAAAGAGTAATCTTTGTTGATACCATTAAGACGCTGTCGGTACATGTACGAGAACTTTTTGCCAATGTTGCCTTTGAGAATAAGGTTTAAATTAGTACCCTTAAATCCTGAATTCTCATGATCGGTTTTACCGTTAACCTTTTCATTGCAGAAATCTCCGCGTGCTTCAAAAGTAATATTTATAGGTTTCTGTTTGGAGTCCTGCGCCTGTACCGAATAGGTATATAAAGCAGTTAATAATAGTAGTGATCTTAATTTCATAGGATCAGTGTCTTATATTTTATGTTAAAAAAAATGTTGTAGCAATAAAAAGTGTAGGTAACTAATTAGTTAAAATTACCAGTCTTTAGCAAACCTTTCTTTTTCCACAGGCCATATACTTCACTCACAACATCAGACGAAATGAAGCTTGGTATCTGTTCTTTACCCATATAGTCAATGAGTTTACCAAAGTCATCTTTGTCGAGTACTACTTCCAGTTGAATTTTACGGTCGCCAGAATATCCACCAATAACTTCGTGCAACGTACAGCCTTTGCCTAAGTGTTCTGTAATGAATGTTTTGATACGAACATGATCATCCGATATGATGAATACACGCGTTTTTGAGTTCATTGATGACATAAAGTAGTTTAGGATTAAGCCGTTTAGCCATGTTCCTATTAAGCCAATTACAACTAGATGTACAGGATTGATTAAGAAAGCTGTGCAACAGATTAAACCACCTGCTATGGTAACAGCTGTGCCTAGTTGTATATGAAAATATTTATTAAAGATTTTAGCAAGGATATCAAGTCCTCCCGTAGAAGCATTGATGCTAAATAATATAGCTTGAGAAGCACTTAATATTAGTACAAAGCTGAGTAAGTCAAACCAAGGGTTGGGTATAGCTTGTGTTCCGATATATGTTGTAAAAATCGAATCCTTCATAGGAACGATATTGCTAATAAAGTCAATCATAGGCCCTAGTATCAATGCAGTATATACAGTCTTAGCACCAAACTCGTTACCTATTAGTATAAAAGAAAGGATTAATAAGATAGCGTTAATACCAAAAATCATTTGCCCTATGCTAATGAAACCAACCAGTTTTGATAGAACAATTGATAAGCCTGTAATGGAGCCAACAATCAATTTACTAGGGATAAGAAAAAAATGAAGTCCTAAGGCTGCTATAAACATGCCAAAGGTCATAATAAATAGTTCTATCCAAAACTTTTTTGTGGAAATCAGATGCAACACTGTTTGCAAAAGATCTTGTAAGCTTAATGATCCTTTTTTAGGCTGCTCAAATTTGTTATTCATAATGAAAGGATATGATAATAGTTTTGTTTGTTATATTCTTATAAGGTATTTATATGTTTTATTAGGCTATACCTAAATTATTATATATATGCTAGTTATGTCTTTACCACATTATATCATAATATTTAAATATTGCTTTTAATTATCTCTTATTGTTTAGGTTAGACATAGTTAACTGTGTCTATTTGCTGCTGCAAATTTATCACTTTTTTATGAACTTACAAGCATTTTAATCAAAAGTTATCGACTTTTTTTATTTTATTTTTATACACAGCTTCTGTTTATAAAAGTATGTGCTTCAATAAGTTGTAGTTTTTTATTTCAAATATATTTTTAATAAAAAAACAAACTTATAGTTTGATTCTAAATATCATATTTTATTGGCTAGTATTTATTTTTTTATTATCAGATAATAATGATACTGATATGCGCTGTTATATTTTACTATTACATCTACTAACTACGATCACATATTTTTTCTACCGATAATTTATTAAATAAAAAATTGTACAATCAATAGTTTTTGTTATCTTTGTGAAAAGTAATAAAAAACCTCATGCGCTTATGAGCTACCTAAGATTCGAAAAGACACTAATGACCAACTTACAAGATTCGTTATCGCGTGAATTATTGCGAACGAATAGGTCGGGGGCCTACTCCTGTTCAACGCTTGTTGATTGTAACACTAGAAAATACCATGGATTATTAGTTGTCCCTATTCCTGAGTTAGATAATGACAATCATGTTTTGTTAAGCTCGCTTGATCCTACCGTGATACAGCATGGAGCTGCGTTTAATTTGGGCTTGCATAAATATCACGGAGAAATATTTAGTCCGAATGGGCATAAATATATTCATGAATTTGATTGTGATATTGTGCCAACAACAATCTATCGTGTTGGTGGAGTTGTGTTGAAAAAGGAAGTTGTTTTTCAGCATTATGAAGATAGAATTTTAATAAGATACACACTATTAGAAGCCCATTCTAAGACAACATTACAGTTTCGTCCTTTTATAGCTTTCCGAAGTGTAAAGCAATTTACACACGAAAATGGTGCTGTTAATCGTGATTATCAGTTAGTAGATCATGGTATTAGCACTTGTATGTATAGTGGTTATCCCTCTCTTTATATGCAATTCTCCAAGGAAAATGAATTCCACTTTGACCCTAATTGGTATCGTGGATTAGAATATCCTAAGGAAAAACAGCGTGGTTACTTATCAGATGAAGATCTTTATGTGCCAGGTTATTTTGAGATGGCAATAAAGAAAGGTGAAAGTATTGTATTCTCTGCTTCAACAAGCGAATGTAAGACGAGATCTTTAAAGCGTTTGTTTCAAAAAGAGCTAAATGATCGCAATCCTCGTGATAATTTTTTTCATTGTCTGATCAATGCTGCTCACCAATTTCGTAATCGTGCTAAAAATGATGAACGCTATATTCTTGCAGGCTATCCTTGGTTTAAATGTAGAGCAAGAGATCAGTTTGTTTCATTGCCAGGATTAACCCTTAGTACAAATGAGCAAGATTACTTTGAATTAGTGATGGAGACGGCAGAGATAGGTTTAAGAGAGTTTATGATTGGTAAACCACTCACTGTTGATATTGATGAAATAGACCAACCCGATGTGCCATTATGGTGTATTTGGACCTTACAGCAATACGCTAAATCGGTTGGAGTAGAAAAATGTAAAAAACGTTATGGAAAGTTGCTTTCAGATATTGTACGCTATATCCTAGCAGGTAAGCATCCTCTATTGAAAGTGATGGAAAACGGACTTGTTTATGCTGATGCCAATGGGAAAGCTATTACTTGGATGAACTCGCATAGTCAAGGAAAAACAATTATTCCTAGATCTGGATATATTGTAGAGTTTAATGCTCTTTGGTATAACGCTCTTAAATTTGTTGCATCATTTGAACATGATGGAGGAGATAATAATTTAGCAACGAACCTTGATACTATAGCGGACAAGTGTAAGGAGAATTTTGTTTCAACTTTCTATAATGAGTTTGGGTATCTATTTGATTATGTTACCGATACTAATTTTCAAGATTGGAGTGTCCGTCCTAATATGATTTTCCCCGTTGCTTTCGATTATTCGCCTCTCAATATAGAGCAAAAAAAGACGGTGCTAGATTATTGTACACGCGAGTTGCTTACTCCGAAGGGATTGCGTACGCTCTCACCCAAAAGTACTGGATATACTCCTAGATATATTGGTACACAAGAAGAACGCGATCTTGCTTATCATCAAGGCACAGCATGGCCATGGTTGGGAGGCTTCTATATGGAAGCATGCCTAAAACTTTATAAGCAAACACGTTTGAGTTTTGTAGAGCGCCAACTTGTAGGTTTTGAAGATGAAATGTTTCATCATTGCATAGGCACTTTACCTGAGCTTTTTGATGGTAATCCACCTTTTCATGGTCGTGGAGCCATCTCGTTTGCTATGAACGTAGCCGAAGTTTTACGTACCCTAGAACTTTTAGAAACCTATCAATATAATAAGGAAGAACCTAGATGAAAGTATTAATGTTTGGATGGGAGTATCCTCCTCATGTATATGGTGGACTAGCTACTGCCAATTTCGGTATTTCTGAAGGACTTCATGCACAAGGTGATGTGGAAACTATTTTATGTTTACCTCACCCTTTTGGAGATGAAGATAGAACTTTTGCAAATATCGTTGCAATGAATTGTGTTCCTATTGCTTACCGTGATGTTAGTTATGATTATATACAGCAACGTGTAGGCAATATTATGTTGCCAGACTTGTATTATCAATTGCGCGATCATATTTATGACGATTTTAATTATATGCACTGCAATGATCTTGGTGCATTAGAGTTTGCTGGCGGTTATCCTAGTAATTTGCATGAAGAAATTAATAATTACTCTATTATAGCTGGAGTCGTGGCTCGCACTTTCAATTATGATATTATTCATGCTCACGATTGGCTAACTTTCCCTGCAGGTATTCATGCTAAGCGTATTTCAGGTAAACCTTTGTGCATCCATGTGCATGCCACCGATTTTGACCGATCTCGAGGAAAGGTTAATCCTACTGTTTATGCAATAGAAAAAGATGGTATGGACAATGCAGACTGCATTATGTGTGTGTCAGAACTTACGCGTCAAACAGTAATTAATCAATATCACCAAGATTCACGCAAGGTGTTTACTGTTCATAACGCCGTTTATCCATTGAAAGATGAGATTGCAGCTGTTGAGCGTCCTAACCATCAAGGGAAAGAGAAAACGGTAACTTTCTTAGGGCGTATTACGATGCAAAAAGGACCTGAATATTTTGTGGAAGCAGCCAATATGGTTTTGCATCGAACGAAAAATGTTCGCTTCTGTATGGCTGGATCAGGAGATATGATGGAAGCAATGATAAAGCTTGCAGCCGATCGTGGTATTGCCGATCGTTTCCACTTCCCAGGTTTTATGCGTGGTAAAGAGGTGTATGAATGTTTGAAACGCTCAGATGTTTATGTTATGCCTTCGGTTAGTGAGCCATTTGGCATCTCTCCTTTAGAAGCGATGCAATGTGGAACACCAACGATTATTTCTAAGCAAAGTGGATGTGCCGAAATATTAACCAACTGTATAAAGATAGATTATTGGGATATTCATGCTATGGCAGATGCAATATTTTCTATCTGTAATAATGATAGCTTGTTCAACTATCTTTCAATAGAAGGCAAGAAAGAAGTCGATCAGATTACATGGGAAAAAGTAGGTGCTTGGATACGCCAATTATATTTCCAAACCTTAGGCTGGATGTAATCATCTAAAATTATCATTACACAATCAACTAAACTAAAAAAAATAATGAAAACAATTTGTTTATACTTCGAAATACATCAGATAACTCACTTGAAGCGTTATCGTTTCTTTGATATAGGTATTGATCATTATTATTATGATGATTATGAGAATGAACGTTCTATCAGAGAGATAGCAGAGCATAGCTATATGCCTGCCCTTAATACCATACTTGAGATGGTGAAGGAAAATGGTAAATTCTTTAAAGTAGCTTTCTCTCTTTCAGGTGTGGGCATTGAACAATTAGAAGTGTATGCTCCACAAGTACTTGAAAAACTTCAAGAGCTTAACGAAACGGGATGTGTTGAATTTCTTGCCGAGCCATATTCGCATGGACTATCATCTTTAATCAACGAGCAATGTTTCAAGGAAGAAGTAAAACGTCAAGCTAATAAAATCTATGAACTCTTCGGACGTAAACCAAAAGTCCTACGCAATTCCTCACTAATTTATAATGATGAAATAGGATTAATAGCTGCTCAAATGGGATTTGAGGGTATGCTTACCGAAGGTGCTAAGCAAGTGTTGGGATGGAAATCACCACATTATATATACCATTGTGCATTACAGCCAAAATTGAAATTACTGCTTCGAGATATTAATCTCAGTGATGACATCTCTTTACGATTTGGCAATACCACATGGGAAGGGTATCCACTTTTTGCAGATAAGTTTATCAATGATATTGCTGCTTTACCAAAGGAAGAAGAGTTTATCGGATTGTTTATGAATTTATCAGCACTGGGTATAGATCAGCCTCTTTCTAGCAATATCTTAGAATTTCTACATGCCTTGCCTCTATATGCTAAGGAAAAAGAAATAGGCTTTAGCAATCCTTCAGAGGTATGCAAAACCCTGAATAGTGTTAGTGCCTTAGATGTACCAGACACTTTAAGTTGGAATGATGAAGAGCGTGATTTAAGTACATGGCTTGGCAACCCTATGCAACGTGAAGCTTTCAACAAACTTTATAGTGTTGCCGATCGTATTCGTATAGCCCAAGATCCTCGTATTAGCCAAGATTGGGATTATCTTCAAGCGAGTAATAACTTTAAAGCAATGTCAACAAAGCCTTCGCATGTAGGCATGTATCGCGGTATTTATAACGATGCCTTTGATGCTTTTACTAACTATATGAATGTACTTGGCGATTTTCTTAATAGGGTAGACGCTCTGTACCCTGCAGAAATAGATAATGACGAACTAAATAGCTTGCTCACTACTATTCGCAATCAAGGTGAAGAAATAGAAATTAAAGATAAAGAAATAGCTAGACTTAAAAACAAAGTAGATAAACTTGAAGGTAAGGTTTCAAAAACGACAACTACAAAGGTAAAGACTACAAAATCACGTGTAAGGAAAGCAAAGATAGAATAAAAACTAAGAGGCTAGTAATCAATTGTGGTTACTAGCCTTTTTTTTCCGATCCTTAATCTTACTATTTTACAAAGATTATCATTACCTTTGCAGAAAATTATAGAAGTATGCTTTTAGAAAAAATAGATAATCTCCTCAAGGAAGTAAGCGAGCTTTCAGCAAAGAAGGCTGAAGAAGTAGAGCAGCTTCGCTTGAGATTTCTTAGTAAGAAAGGTGAAATCACAGCATTAATGAGCGAGTTTCGTAATGTTCCTGCCGATCAAAAACGTGAAGTAGGTATCCGTATTAACGAATTAAAGCAACAAGCTCAAAACAAGATAAATGCGCTAAAGGAGCAACTTGCAACTAATGAAGCACAAAGTGATGATATCGACTTAACACGTACAGCTTACCCTATAGAGCTTGGTACACGTCATCCTTTAACCCTTGTTAAGAATGAAATTATCGACATTTTTGGTCGTATGGGGTTCACATTATATCAAGGACCTGAAATTGATGACGATCAACATGTATTTACAATGCTAAATTTTGCTGCTGATCATCCTGCACGTGATATGCAAGACACTTTTTTTATTGATCGTAGTAACACGCTCGATGTTACTAAGAATGTGCTTTTGCGTAGTCATACTTCTAATGATGAAGCCCACTATATGTCTACCCACGAACCTCCTATTCGTGTGCTTTGTCCTGGTCGTGTGTATCGTAACGAAGCTATTAGCGCCCGTGCGCATTGCTTCTTCCACCAAGTTGAGGGGCTTTATGTAGATAAAAATGTGAGCTTTACCGACTTGAAACAAGTTCTTCTCACCTTTGCACGTGAAATGTTTGGAGCTAATACTAAAATACGGTTGCGTCCTAGCTATTTCCCATTCACAGAACCTAGTGCCGAGATGGATATTAGCTGTAATATCTGTGGTGGTGAAGGCTGTGGCTTCTGCAAACATACTGGTTGGGTTGAAATATTAGGTTGTGGTATGGTTGACCCACACGACCTTGAGGCTTGTGGTATTGACTCAAGTGTATATACAGGTTATGCTTTTGGTATGGGGGTAGAACGCATTGCAAATTTAAAGTATCGTGTAAGCGACCTTCGTCTTTTCTCTGAAAATGATACTCGCTTCTTACGTGAGTTTGAAGGCGCATAATAATTTTTGATGCAAAAGCTCTATAAAATAATAACTAGGTTCAACAAGCTTTTCTTTGAACCTAGTTATTGTTGTTTATAAATGTTTCGATTTTTATGGCCTACATATTATATAACCCTAATGCAATTACTAAAAACGCTCTTTTAAGACTAATAATATTCTGTTTGTTTTTGGAAAATATTTGACAACCAACTAATATGTCATCTTTTTTATTCAAAAAGGTCATCTTTTACACAGTTAAAGGTTATCTTTTGACGAGTAAAAGATGACCTTTTGCTTCTTAAAAGATAACTTTTTATTTTATGATTTTAAATTGCTGTTAATCAGCATGATACGTTGTTGGCTGTTTTATAAATCCTTATGTTGTTATAAGTAAAAATAGTTGACTTTCACTAGATTTATCAAACACTTACTACTTTTTGAGAAGAATATTTGCTAAAATATAAATTTTTATGAGGAAAGACGGTATATCTCTAATTATATTCTATGGTAAACTTCATCAAATGGGAGGCGGAAACGATCACCATGCACACCGTCTGGTACTCGAATACCACAAGTTATAATCATATTAATTTCACAGTTGTAAGGTAGTGAAAGTGCTTTCTTTACCAATTTGCTATCAAAGCCTTCAAGTGGACACGTATCATATCCAGCTTCAGCCATACCGAGCATAAAGGTTTGTACGGCAAGTGCGCAACTTTTATGTGTAACAACTCGCATATCTTGTTCGGAAACTTGTCGAATAATAGGTCGAAACATACCAATTACTTGTGCGAGTAGCTTTCTGAATGCTCCTATACCCCCGAAGCATCTGCTATATACAAAAGGCATTAGTTTGCCATAATATTGGTATACCACTTTAGACCGTCGTTCGTGGGTTTCAGCAGGGCTATTGCGCTTGATATTTCCTAGTTCAAAATCTAAATTTGCTTTAGCATGTTCTTTATATTTGTCTTGACGTGTTACGAACACTACAATTTCTTGTGCTGTTCGTGCTGTCTTTTGTCCAAGCAAAGCTATAGTAAGTTTGTCTTTTACGGCTTGATCTGTAACGTGATAACATTCCCATAGCTGCATATTTGAGCTAGTAGGGGCTAGTGTTGCCATTCTTAGACATTCCTTCACGCGCTCAGTGTCTAGTGGCTTGTTTTCGTCAAAATGACGAATAGCTCGACGGTGTTCTAATATCTCGTTTAAACTCATTCTTTATTATCCTTTCTTTTTTGTTCTATAATATACAATAATGTGTTCTAACACTATTATTTTTCTACTCTACAAAAATACGACATTCTTTTTATAAAGATAAGTTTTGCAAGATGTAATTTTAAGAAACTGTTTCTATAGTTCTTTATCAAATGAACGTATTAGTACACAATAATAATGGCTTTCCCTATAACTTCAGCATCTTCTGTTAGGAAAGCGCTACTATATTTTGCTATATGCTCACCATTAATTTTAATATCTTCAAAAGCAAAAGCAATACAACTTTTTTTCGATTTTATATGGTGATAATTATTTATTATTTTAACACTTGCATTTATCTCGGGCTTAAATATAACATTAAAATCTATAGCTCCAACACTATTTAATGATGTTATTTTGTCAGAACCATCAAAAGTAAAAGGTTCTGTAGAGGTTAGCCTCACCTTACCAGTTGGAGTTATGAGGGTTATACTCCCTTCTAAAGGAAGTATGATACGTTTGTAACCATCAAAGTTAGAAAAAGTACTTTCTGGACTTTCTATAACAGCCGATGATATTCTTATATCAAAATCTCTATTATCTAACAAACTATTAGCAGGAAGTATCATTATTTCTCGTGTAACTCCACCTCCCCATATATTGACTTTGTAATCAGATAAGTTTAAAATTTTCATTTTCTTCACTTTTATAATTATATCTAAGTTAAGATCTATCTATGCAAATTTAATAAAAAAAGATGAGTTTATTTGTGATCGCTACAAGTTTAGATTTTTGTAGCAATATGATCGTAACGAAAAAGAGACTAGCTTGTGTGTTATACAAAACTAGTCTCTTTTTCGTATATTGTGCGTTTTATTGCTGTAGTAAGGTCTCTATTTGAGTAGCAATATTTTCAATTTTCTCTGTTGGTTCGAAACGAGCAACAACTTGTCCTTTTTTATTTATCAAGAATTTAGTAAAATTCCATTTAATATCAGTATTCTCTTTGTAATTAGGATCTGCCTTTGATAGCATTTCGTCAAGAATAGGGTAGAGTGGGTGAGTTTCGTCCCAACCTGCAAAACCTTTTTGTTCTTTTAGGAATGTAAATAATGGCTCTGCATCTTCGCCATTTACTTTTATCTTTTTAAAGCGAGAAAACTCTGTGCCATAGGTAAGCTTACAGAATTGGTGAATACTTTCATCTGTACCAGGAGCTTGATTACCAAACTGGTTACAAGGGAAATCAAGAATTTCAAAGCCTTGTGTATGATACTTCTCATACAAAGCCTCAAGCTCTTCATAAGTAGGTGTAAAGCCACATTTTGTTGCTGTGTTAACAATTAAAACTACTTCATTTGCATATTCCTTCAAAGAAACGCTTTTACCTTTTCTGTCTTTTACAGAAAACTCATAAATTGTTCTCATCGTTCTTGGTTTATATATCTCTTTTTATTTTTTGATATTCTTATTGGATACAAATGTACAAAGAAAAATTCAAGGAAAGATGCAAAGAGTCGTATTTAAATAAGATATAATTATTTTCTTTTTTGTACTTTTGTGAAATATACATCCTACAAATATACTAAACTCAATGATGCTGATGAATAACAATTTGGATAAAAGCCAATTGCCTGTAGTGCAAGCTAATAAGGGTTACCATTTAGTTTTAGCACCCCCTGGTTGTGGGAAAACGCATATTCTAGCGGAGCGAATTAAGAATGCTAGAGCAGAAGGTGTAGCTTTTAAAGATATGCTTTGTCTTACTTTTACTAATCGGGCTGCACGAGAAATGGAATCACGTATTGAAAGTTTATTACACGAGGATGACATATCAGAGTTACAAATAGGAAATGTACACCATTTCTGTTCTAAGTTTTTGTTTGAAGAGAACAAGGTTCCTGCAGATGCTTCTATCATAGATGATGAAGAAGCTGTGAGTATTATAGCTGATTATAGAAATGAAGATGATGAGAGAGTAATCGGTGATTATCAGCGATATAAAGGGTATCAACAAATAATATTCTTTTCTCATTTAATATATCAACTCAAACACAAACATCCTTGGGAGATATTTCTACATCCAGAATGTTTATCTAGGGAAGACCGAGAGGTCGTAAAATATATTTGTAAAGCACAACGCATAGAGTATAATGCGGACGCTATTATTCATATATATGAACATGCAGAGGTTTACATGGATGATGTAAACAACTTTGGTGTCGATCATACCCTTGCGTCTAAAATGCTAGCTTTACTCCATAAAATGTATTTTGCTTCTTGCTATGAACGGTACAAAACAGAAAACCATTTGCTTGATTTTGAAGATCTATTACTCTTTACCTACGATGTTTACAAGAAAGATAAAGATAGTAAGCATTATAAGTGGATACAAGTAGATGAAGTTCAGGATTTGAACGGAATGCAGCTAGCTATTATTGACTTACTGACCGACAAGGATAATCCTATGGTAATGTTTTTAGGCGATGAACAGCAAGCTATATTTTCCTTTATGGGTGCAAAAACAGATACGCTTAATCTGCTAAAACTGCGTTGCAAAGATAATATTCATCATCTAATAAAAAACCATCGTTCGCCAAAATATCTGCTAGATATTTTTAATACTTATGCGGAGAAGAAGCTTAAAATAGACAAAGATTTATTACCGATTACAGACAATGATATAGAGGCTGACGAAGATAGTTTAAAACTACTTTATAGCAATACTATCGAAGATGAAATAATCAATATAGTAGCACAAGCAAAGGAACTACATCGGAAGAATAAAGAAGAAACTACTGCTATTATTGTCAACTCGAATGCTGATGCCGATAAAATTAGTAAAGCTATGTCAAAAATACATCTCACCCATTTCAAAGTATCGGGCAAGGATTTATTTGATACGCCTGCTATGAAATTACTTTTATCGCATCTTAGTATTTTATCTAATGAACATAATTTCATAGCATGGACTAGATTAATGAAAGGAGTTAACGCTTTAGATACAAATGCTTTATCAAGAAGGTTTAATAGGAAACTTAAACAGTTATCCATATCACCAACCGACCTATTAGCATATAAAGAAAATACTTACGTAAATGATTTTCTCAATGCTTTTCATCAGCAGGAGATTGTTGTTTTTGATACAGAAACAACGGGCTTAGATGTGTTTACAGATGACATAATAGAGATTTCTGCTATAAAGATAAAGGAAGGTAAGATAGTAGGAGAGCCACTTGATCTTTATATCTATACAGATAAACCTATTTTGCAAAAGTTAGGAACAAAAGAAAATCCATTATATGAGATTTATCATAAGAAGCTAGCTAGTGGGGAATTACTTAAGGCTAATGATGCGTTAAATAAATTCATAAAGTTTGTGGACAATAGTACGCTTATTGGGCATAATATTAATTACGATTACCATATACTAGATAATTGTTTAAAACGCTATGCAAATGACTGTATGGATAACCATTCATATAAATATTTTGACTCCCTAAAACTTATTCGGTTGCTTGAACCTTCTCTTCGTTCATATAAATTAGAGTATTTATTGGAAAGGTTTCAGTTGGAAGGCATCAATAGTCATCAGTCTATTGACGATGTTAAAGCAACTATCAGTTTGATAAATTATTGTGCAGATAAAGCCCAACTTGTCGTAGAAAAGCAGATGGACTTTTTAAATCATAAACAGGTTTTTAAAGTGGCTAATAAGTTAAGGGCTTATTATGGAGAGATTTACAAAGAGGCTAAAGCAAGTTTATATGAAATACATAGTACTGCTGAACCTATTCTTATTACCTCCTTGGTAAAAGCGCATAATGCTTTTGTTGCTGATAAAACAATAGATGCAGTGAAGCGTTTAGATTATGTTTTGCGTTATATTAAATTGGATCTAATAGGTGAAGATATAGGTCATAATGCCCTTGTTGAGCAGCTCTCTCATTTTATGATGGATATTAATACTATGAAAGAAAGCGATTTTTGCAATAGTAAGAGCATTAAAGAACGCATTTACGTTACTACTATTCATAAGGCTAAAGGTTTGGAATTTGATAATATTATTGTTTTTGATGCCGTTAATGGTCGTTATCCTAATGCTTATAATAAGAATTCAAAGGAAAATGAAGAAGATGCCCGTAAGTTTTATGTGGCATTATCACGTGCAAAAAAACGTGTTCTAATAGCCTATGCCTTATCACAAGTGGATAGGTATGGGAACATACATAATAGAGAAATTACTCCTTTTATGAACGATATTCTGAAATATTTTAATTAGTGGAAAGTATGATAAAAATAGAATTAGCAAAAAAAGAACAAGCAACTATTATCGCATCGCTTATAATGGAAGCTATGAACTATGACTGTTGTCAATGGTTTATAGGACTAGATAATACTTTAGATAGCTTCCATAAGTTATTATCAAGACTTGTGGAGAACGATAATTCACTTTACTCTTATCATAATACATTAGTTGCTGTAAATGAAGATGGCGATGTTGTAGGTATCTGTGTCTGCTATGATGGTGCAAAAGTAAAAGAACTAAGAAAATCGTTTGAAATTGAGATGCTACAAACTTATGAGAAGGACTATTCTCACTTACCATACGAAACGAAAGCTGGAGAATTTTATATAGACTCCCTTTGTGTTCATCAGGAGTGGAGAAAGAAGGGTATAGCCTCTCAATTACTTAATGTCGCAAAAGAAAAGGCAAATGGCTTACATCTTCCTGCTAGTTTGCTCGTTGATACTAGTAATTCTAAAGCTGAAGCACTATATATACGGTTAGGATTTAAGTATGATAGCAAAACAAAATGGGGAGGACACAGTATGAAACGGTTAATATATGTAAACGGTGAGAAATAAAAGTTATAAAATAGAATTTTTATAAGCTTTTACTTGCGTATTAAGAAATAATGCGTAACTTTGCACTGTGTTTTTCATAGTATTAGATTTAAGGTTAACAATGTTTGGAGTACAGCGGTACTCCTTTTTTTATGCCTATAATTTAAAGCTCTTCAATTTTTGAGTGGATAAACAACAAAAAAGAACTATATATTTCTAAAAAGGTTTATGGACTTTTTCCTACATAAAAATCTATAGTGTTAAGGCATTTCAAGTTTATGATAGTTTACTCTAGCTAAAATTTATAGATAATTATAACTCTGACTGATCTATATCTAGCGTCTTAAAAAACGCATCTAAATCTTTACTCAATCCTTGCATCAAATCACCACCAATAATAGCGATGTCATCATCAACGAGATAAAGTTCTGCAATATGATTGCCCTCATCATCCTCCAAAACAAAACTAAAAGGCATCATAATATTCATACTTTCAATAGTGGAACTTAGCTGTATAAGGACGGCTTGTAAGTGAGGAATAATATTCTTAAAGAATTGGTCATCATCTGTCTCTATCCATTTGTCTACAATGCAACGTGTAATCTCTTCGTCGTTATCGTCAAAAGCAAAAAGATCGCCTGTATCTTGAGACACACGTAAGTGGATGTCTGTTACAACTGGATCGTCGGTGGGATGCGAAAACTTTAGTGCCACTTTTTTAATGAAGCGTTCTAGTTGTTGCTGCGTTTGTTCTGTTAGTTTCATAAGGCAATATTACATTTTAAGTTGGAAGTTGGACAAATGTACAAAAGTTTTTTATGAAAAAGTTTTTTTTATGGTATAATTTAGAAATTAAGTCATTTTTCTGAACCTGCTTAAAAAGAATTAGTATCTTTGTGCATCGTTATATGTAAATACTAAACGTGGAATATAAATAAAATATCACAATTAAATAAGTATGAAACAAACAATTCTTGTTACGGGTGGTACAGGCTTTATTGGTTCACACACATCAGTAGAACTTATCGAAGCAGGTTACGATGTTGTAATAGTTGATAATCTTTCTAACTCAAAGTTAGAGGTTCTTGATGGTATTGAGCAGATTACAGGTGTACGTCCAGCTTTTGAACAAATAGATTTGCGCGATTTTGATGCCACCGAAAAAGTTTTCAAGAAGTATCCTCAAATTAAAGGTATAATCCACTTTGCTGCTTCTAAAGCTGTAGGCGAGAGTGTAGAGAAGCCTTTAATGTATTATAGAAATAATGTGATTTCGTTAGTAAACTTGCTAGAGTTGATGCCAAAATATGATGTTAAAGGTATCATTTTTTCTAGCTCTTGTACCGTTTATGGTCAGCCTAAGAATGAAGATTTACCCGTAACAGAAGATGCTCCACATCAGAAAGCAACATCTCCATACGGCAATACAAAAGAAATTAATGAGCAAATTATCTACGATTATATTCATAGTGGAGCAAAGATAAAAAGTGTTATTTTACGCTATTTCAACCCTATTGGAGCTCATTCTTCTGCATTGATAGGTGAATTACCTAATGGAGTACCAAACAACTTGATCCCTTTTGTAACACAAACTGCTATAGGTATCCGTAAAGAACTTACTTTGTTTGGTAACGATTATAATACTCCAGATGGGACTTGTGTTCGCGATTTTATATACGTAGTAGATCTTGCAAAAGCCCATGTGGCAGCTATGACACGCGTGTTAGATAAGGATACAGAAGCTATAGAATACTTCAATATAGGCACAGGACATGGTAACTCAACGCTTGAAATAGTAAATACTTTTGAGAAAGCAACAGGTGTGAAGCTTAATTGGAAGTTTGGTCCTCGTCGTGAAGGAGATATTGAACAAATTTGGGGAGATTGTACACGTGCTAACAACGTTCTTGGGTGGAAAGCCGACACTCCTCTTGATAAGGTTTTGGCATCGGCATGGAAATGGCAACTGAAGCTAAGGGAAGATGGAGTGATGTAAATATATATTTCTTCTAGAATTACTTTATATAAACGAAAGTGAAAGGAATTGTTTACATATTAGGTCTAATGCTTTTGATGGTATTCGATGTATCAGCAAGAGAGTGGACTGCAACTGAAATTCCAATGGTTCATCTTCAAGATTTGCGTAAATACGTATGCGATCCTGAAGGAATTATGTCGGAATCGCAACGCGATACAGCAGATAGTTATCTTTCACGTCTTTATAAAGAGAGTGGGGTGCAACCTGTGTTCGTTATTGTAAACAATGTAAAGGAAGGGGATGTTTTCCGTTTTGCTCAGGACATCGGTAACCAGCAAGGTGTGGGGGATAAAAAGACCAATCGCGGACTTGTTGTCGTTGTAGCCGTAAGTGATAAAAAATACTTTATAGCTCCAGGTGAAGGCTTAGAAAAAGATTTAACCGATGTAGAATGTGATGATATTGCTCGTACTTGTATTGTTCAGAGTATGCGAGCTAATAATCCCAATGCCGCTATGGTGAACACTGCTAAAGCTATATACAATAAATTTAAAACGGGTAAAACTGGTTTTGAAGAAACTAGTAACAAAAGTAGTGATAGTTTTGCTGGAATTTTCTTTATTTTATTAGCTATATTTATCATTTATATGTATTCACGTGGGAGTAATAATAAAGGAAAAGGTGGTAATGATCGCGGTGGGAGACAGGATAGAAACGGAGGAGTATTCGGACCAATCTTCTGGGGAAACCCTGGACATATTAACGATAATAATTTTGGAGGAGGCTTCGGAGGTGGATCATTCGGTGGTGGTGGTGCTGGCGGAGGATGGTAAACACAAACGGATAGAATTAGAAATTTATAAATGCGAGATAAAAAAATAAAAGTTGAACATAAAATATTAAATAAATGAAGAATAAAGCTTTATGGATTATAGTAGCTCTAGTAGTGGTAATAGGATTATGGGCGCTTAGTGGATATAACAGCATGGTAGATAAGCAAGAAACTGCAACTACGGCGTTGAGTAATGTAGAGGCGGCTTATCAACGTAGAGCTGATATGATGCCACAACTAGCTAAGATAGTAAAAGCGTATGCAAAACACGAGCAAGAGACATTTGTACAAGTAGCTAAGGCAAGAAATAATGCTATACAGATTCATTTGGACGCAAAAAACTTGACGCTTGAAAAGGTGAAACAATTTGAAACAGCTCAATCAGAGTTGGCCTCAGCAATGTCAAGACTTATAGCTGTAGCAGAGAGGTATCCAGACCTTAAAGCTAGTGAAAATTTCAAAGCGTTACAAATACAAGAAGAAGGAACAGAGAATCGTATTAACGAGGCACGTCGTAGCTACAACGAGAGTGTACAAAATTATAACCAAACTATTCGCCATTTTCCAAATTCTCTTATTGCAGGTGTAACAGGTTTTGATAAGATGGTGAAGTTTGAAGCAGCAGCAGGAGCTGAAAAAGCACCAGAATTGGATATTTAACTATAGAAGATTGAGAATTGAAAATAGAGAAATGAGCTATTTATTTGTGAGAGTGAAGTCTTATTTTTCGTTTCTCATATTTTTATTGGATAAGTTGTCCATGACACTAACGTTCTATTATATACTGATTTACGTGTTTTTCTGTAATATTAGTGTAAAAATATTGCGTTAAACTTAGATAATTTTTACTCGTTTTTGCTATAATACTAGGTTTTATTTTGTTATCTTTGCGGTAGATTTTTATTTAAGTATCGAAAAAAACAAAACATCAAAAATGGCTAAGATAAAAACTATTGGTATTCTTACATCAGGAGGAGATGCTCCAGGTATGAATGCAGCAATTAGAGCTGTTACACGTGCTGGCATTTATAATGGTTTTTCCGTAAAGGGTATTTATCGTGGTTATGATGGTTTGATTTCTGGTGACATCAAGTCTTTTACTACTGAAAATGTAAGTGGTATCATAGGGCAAGGTGGCACTATATTAAAAACAGCACGCTCGCAAGCCTTTAAGACTCCAGAAGGAAGAGCAAAGGCATACGAAACAATTCAAAAAGAAAAAATAGACGCACTTGTGGTGATTGGTGGTAACGGATCACTTACGGGTGCGATGCTTTTTGCTCAAGAATATGATATTTGCTGTATTGGATTGCCTGGTACAATTGATAATGACCTATATGGCACAGATAATACCATTGGTTATGATACAACACTGAATACGATTGTGGATAGTGTGGATCGCATTAGAGATACTGCACAGAGTCATGAACGTATTTTTTTTGTTGAAGTAATGGGACGCGATGCAGGTTTCTTAGCACAAAACTCTGCTATAGCATGTGGTGCAGAGGCAGCTATTATTCCAGAAGACTCAACTGATGTTGACCAGTTAGCTCGTTTTATGCAACGCGGTATCCGAAAATCAAAAAAGAGCTGTATAGTAATAGTATCCGAAAGTCCAAAGTGTGGAGCAATGTACTATGCTGACCGTGTTCGTAAGGAATTTCCTGATTATGATGTTCGTGTTTCTATACTCGGACACTTACAAAGGGGAGGAAGACCCTCGGCACGTGATAGAATATTAGCAGGCAGAACAGGTGTTGGTGCAATAGAAGCAATTTTGCAAGGACAGAGAAATATTATGGTTGGTGATAGAAACAATGAACTTGTTTATGTTCCTCTATCTGAAGCCATTAGAAAAGATAAGCCTTTTGACAAAAAACTTATTAAAGTCTTAGATGAATTAAGTATCTAAGGTTTCAAGGAATAAAAGAGTAAATTTAGAATATTAAAACAAAATATAAGATATTATGTCACAAATAATCGGGCGTATTTCACAGATCATTGGTCCTGTTATCGATGTTTATTTTGATACAAAAGGTGAAGATCCTGAAAAGATTTTACCTAGAATTCATGATGCACTTAGAGTAAAAAGACCAAATACGGGAGATCTTGTCATTGAAGTACAGCAACATATCGGTGAAGACACTGTACGTTGTGTAGCAATGGACAATACTGAAGGTTTGCAGCGTAACTTAGAAGTTATGCCTACTGGTGCTCCTATTGTAATGCCTTCTGGTGATCAGATAAAGGGTAGAATGTTGAATGTGATAGGACAGCCAATTGATGGTATGGAGAGCTTAAATATGGAAGGCGCATACCCTATCCACCGCGAAGCTCCTAAATTTGAAGAACTTTCTACGCGCAAAGAAATCCTATCAACTGGTATAAAGGTAATTGACTTGCTAGAACCCTATATGAAGGGTGGTAAGATTGGTTTGTTCGGTGGTGCTGGTGTTGGTAAGACCGTGTTGATCATGGAACTCATCAATAATATTGCTAAAGGACATAATGGATATTCTGTCTTTGCTGGAGTAGGTGAACGTACTCGTGAAGGTAACGACTTGATCCGTGATATGTTAGAGTCGGGGGTAATAAAATATGGTGAAAAATTCCGTGAAGCTATGGATCAAGGTAAATGGGACCTCTCACTCATCGATAAAGAAGAATTAAAGAAATCGCAAGCTACTTTGGTTTATGGACAGATGAATGAACCTCCTGGGGCTCGTGCTTCAGTAGCCCTATCAGGTCTTACTGTTGCTGAAGAATTTCGCGATCATGGAGGTAAGGACGGAGAAGCTGCAGATATTATGTTCTTTATTGACAATATTTTCCGTTTCACTCAAGCGGGTTCAGAGGTGTCTGCTTTGCTTGGTCGTATGCCTTCTGCTGTAGGTTATCAACCTACTTTAGCAAGTGAAATGGGTGCTATGCAAGAACGTATTACATCTACAAAAAATGGCTCTATTACATCTGTACAAGCTGTATATGTGCCTGCAGACGACTTAACCGACCCTGCTCCTGCAACAACTTTCTCTCACCTTGATGCCACCACTGTATTGGATCGTAAAATTACTGAGCTTGGTATCTATCCAGCTGTTGATCCATTGGCAAGTACATCACGTATTCTTGATCCACTAATCGTAGGTAAAGATCACTATGAGTGTGCACAGCGCGTGAAAGAAACTTTGCAACACTATAATGAACTTCAAGATATTATAGCCATCTTGGGTATGGACGAATTATCTGACGAAGATAAATTAGTAGTAAACCGAGCACGCCGTGTACAGCGTTTCTTATCACAACCATTTACAGTAGCAGAACAGTTTACAGGTATTAAGGGTATAATGGTTCCTATTGAAGAAACTATCAAAGGTTTTAATGCTATTCTTGATGGTGAGGTTGATGATCTTCCAGAACAAGCATTTTTGAATGTTGGTACTATTGAAGATGTAAAAGAGAAGGCTAAGAATTTACTAGCTGCTGCTCAAGGCTAATTTCTTTAGGCAAATACATTATTGAATACAGAAATGCTTACATTGAAAATAATATCACCTGCAAAGATAATCTTTAATGGTACAGTAGACAGGGTACTTGTACCAGGAGAGAAAGGAGACTTTGAAATTTTAGTCAATCATGCACCTATTATTTCTACACTCGTTGCTGGTAAAGTAGTTTATACCATAAATGCTAGCCAGCTGCAATTAGATATTCTAGGTGGGTTTGTTGAAGTTCAGAAGAATGAAGTTAATTTGTGTGTTGAAATATAAAGCCTAAAAAATAAGATAGAAAATTTGATATATGCTAGAAATTGATAAAATTGTTTCTCAATACAGAAAAAAAAGTACTTGGCTCATTATAGGAATATCACTTGTGGCATTACTTGTAGCTCAAATACTTGCAAAGAGTTCTTTTTATCAGTTTGTCATATTTAATGCACTATTTACTTTATTTTTGAGTGGCTTATATATTAGGGTATGGAAACTTGTCGCAAGATATTCTCCGCAATATATTGGAAAATTCTATTTAGGAGCATCAGCCGTTAGGTTTATTTTAACATTAGTTGTTGCAATAATAGGTGTTCTAGTATTTAGTAGAGGAAGATATGAAAGAATGAGCTTTTTACTTATACTTTCTGCTTATTACTTTTTCATACTGTTTTTTGACACAGCCTTTTTCTATCAATGCGAAAAGGAAGGTAAATTAAATAATAATAAAGAATGAAATTATTCAGACAACACCTCTGTTTAATATTGCTGCTATTGGCAAGTTGTCAGCTATATGCTAGAGATATGTCCCAAAAAGCAAATGTGGATGTTAAAGAAATTCTATGGGGGCATATTAAAGATTCGTATGAATGGCATATAACTGATATAGGAGAAAAGGAGCATAAGACAGCTATTGTCTTACATCTCCCTATTATCGTAAAGACAACTACAGGTTGGCATATCTTCAGTAGTAGCCAATTTGAAGAAGCAGAAAATCCTGAAGCAGACAGAATTGGTCCATATAATCTAGTTATTAAAAGTGGTAATGCATCTACGCATCCAAACAAGATTGTAGAGGTAGTTAATGGACACGAAATTGTTCCTTGGGATTTCTCTATAACAAAGACAGTTTGTGTGTTATTTATCAATGCTATAATACTTCTACTTGTAATTTTAATTCCTGCAAGATGGTGCAAGAAGCACAAGTTAGACGATCCTGCCCCTAAGGGTTTTATTGGATTGATGCACATGTTTATACAAAGTATTTATGAAGATGTAGTTGTAGCTTCGCTAGGAAAAGAGGCACCAAAGTATGGTGCTTGGCTACTTTCTTGTTTCTTCTTTATATTTATTTCTAACTTGATGGGAATCTTACCTTTCCCGCCAGGTGGAGGTAATTTAACGGGTAATATCGCATGTACTTTCTTCTTCGGAGCAACTACATTTTTGATAACAAACTTCACAGGAACAAAAGAATATTGGAAAGAAGTATTTTGGCCAGAAGTTCCTACATGGTTAAAGGTACCCGTTCCTTTGATGCCTTTTATTGAATTATTCGGTATATTCACTAAGCCTATGGCGTTGATTATCCGTTTATTTGCAAATATGCTTGCAGGACATGCTATAGCTTTAGCACTAACTGCTGTTATATTTATAATGTATGGTATAGCAGAAAATGCAGCTGTTAATTGGGTTGCAGGAACTAGTTTTTCTATAGTGAGTGTATTAATGGGTGTATTTATGATGTTACTAGAATTACTTGTATGCTACATTCAAGCTTTAGTATTTACAATGCTAAGTACCGTTTTTATTTCTTTAGCACATGTACACCCACATAAGCATGAAGCATAAAAAATAGGAAAATAAGAGATATTAAATAGAAAACTAATAAAAATTTAAAATTAAGATTATGTTATCATTATTATTAGCAGATGTTGCTATCGCAAAGCTAGGTGCAGCACTAGGTGCTGGTTTGGCAGTTATTGGTGCAGGTATAGGACTTGGTAAGATTGGAGGTAGTGCTATGGAAGCTATGTCTCGTCAACCAGAAAAACTTAATGACCTTCGTATGTCTATGATTATTGCAGCAGCTCTTGTTGAAGGTGTTGCTTTGTTTGCTGTTATTATTGCCCTATTGGCAATTGTAATGTAATTAGAGCTATATAAAAATAAATAGAAAGGACAAAAACAGCGTATGGATTTAGTAAGTCCTAGTAGTGGTCTGCTTTTTTGGATGACTCTTGTCTTCTTGATTGTTTTCTTTATCTTGAGAAAATGGGGCTTCCCTGTGATTTTAAAGATGTCAAGCGATCGTAAGGAATACATAGATGGGAGTATTCGTAAGGCTAAAGAAGCCCATGAGAAGCTTGCCAATATACAAAAAGAAAGTGAATCCATTTTACAAGAGGCTCGTGAGAAACAGGCTTTAATATTAAAGGAAGCCACTACTACTCGAGAGACAATTGTTAGTCAGGCGCAAGATAAGGCACGTGAAGAAGCTGCTCGATTGGTAGCCGATGCTAAGATTGCTATTGAAAACGAAAAGCAAAATGCTCTTCGTGAAATTCGTAATCAAATGACAGAACTAAGTATCAATATTTCTGAGAAAATTCTTCGTGATAAGCTATCAAGCTCTGATGTTCAGATGGATTACATCAATCGTTTGCTGGATGATGTTTCTTCTTCAAATAATCAAAGTAACTAACAGCTTATGGATTTAGGCGTTATATCGGTTCGCTATGCACGTGCACTTCTCAAGAGTGCTACACAACAAGGGATCGAAAATCAAGTCTATAATGAGGCACAAACTCTATCAGATAGTTATAGTCAGGTAGCAGAATTGTGCAGCACTATAGATAATCCTATGCTCCAAAAAGATGCTAAACTACGATTGCTAATAATAGCAAGTGGTGGTGAAGGCATTTCTGAATTAATGCAAAATTTCTTAAAATTAGTTCTTAAAGAGGGTAGAGAAGCAATCCTACAGTTCATGGCGCGCTCTTACGTTACGCTTTACAGAAAGCAGAAGAACATTATCCGTGGAAAGCTAACCACAGCAATAGCTGTATCTCGAAATATAGAATCAAAGATGCAGAAGATGGTGGAAGCAAAGACACAAGGAACTGTAGAATTTGTTACAGAGATTGATCCTGATATTATCGGAGGATTTATCTTGGAATACGATACCTACAAAATGGATGCTAGTGTCAAATCGAAGTTGAGAAGTATCCTCTCTCAATTAAAAAAGTAATTAGAAAATGTCAGATAAAATAAGACCAAGTGAAGTGTCAGAAGTACTCTTAAAAGAGCTTCAAGGCATCAACTCTGAAGAAAAATTTGACGAGGTCGGTACCGTACTTACTGTAAGTGATGGCGTTGCTCGTATATATGGACTTCGCAATGCCGAAGCCAACGAGTTGTTGGAATTTGAGAACGGCACTATGGCTATCGTGATGAACTTGGAAGAGGACAACGTTGGTTGTATTCTTTTAGGTTCAACCACTGGTATTAAAGAAGGGCAAAGTGTAAAACGAACACACCGTATTGCTTCTATCCGCGTAAATGACAATTTCTTAGGTCGTGTAGTTAACCCTTTGGGTGAAGCTATAGATGGTAAGGGAGATATTGACCTTACCAATTCCTTTGAAATGCCTTTGGATAGAAAAGCACCTGGTGTTATCTATCGTCAGCCTGTAAAGGAACCTCTTCAAACGGGTTTGAAAGCAGTAGACTCTATGATTCCTATCGGTAGAGGACAGCGTGAGTTGATTATTGGCGACCGCCAAACAGGAAAAACGGCAGTAGCTATCGATACCATTATCAATCAGAAGAGTTTCTATGAACAAGGAAAACCCGTTTATTGCATCTATGTTGCTATCGGTCAGAAAGCATCTACTGTGGCAGCATTAGTTCAAACATTAAGCGATCATGGTGCTCTCCCTTATACTATCATCGTAAGTGCTACTGCAGCAGATCCAGCCGCTATGCAATATTATGCTCCTTTTGCTGGTGCTGCTATTGGTGAATATTTCCGTGATAGAGGTCTCTCTGCACTCGTAGTATATGATGATCTATCTAAACAGGCTGTAGCATATCGTGAAGTGTCCTTGATTTTGCGTCGTCCTTCTGGTCGTGAAGCTTATCCTGGTGATGTTTTCTATCTTCATTCTCGTTTATTAGAACGTGCTGCACGTATCAATAATGAGCAAGAAATTGCTGAGCAAATGAACGACTTGCCTGAAGCTTTGAAAGGTCATGTTCGTGGTGGAGGTTCCCTCACAGCTCTTCCTATTATTGAAACACAGGCCGGAGACGTTTCTGCATATATTCCTACCAATGTAATTTCTATTACAGATGGTCAGATTTATTTGGAGTCTGATCTTTTTAATCAAGGCTTCCGTCCAGCTATTAACGTAGGTATATCTGTATCACGTGTAGGTGGATCGGCTCAGATTAAAAGTATGAAGAAAGTAGCTGGTACGTTGAAGATTGATATGGCACAGTATCGTGAGCTTGAAGCATTCTCCAAGTTCTCTTCAGATATGGACGCCGTAACAGCAATGACTTTGGATAGAGGTCGAAAGAATAACCAGTTACTTATTCAGTCGCAATATTCTCCAATGCCAGTAGGTGAGCAGATTGCTATTCTTTACTGTGGTGTGCATGGTTTAATGCGAGAAGTACCTGTAGATAAAATACGTGAGTGTCAAGACATGTTCCTAGAGAGCATGCGCTCTTCCCATTCAAATATCCTAGATACATTCGCTTCTGGTGCATTGAACGATGAAGATACTAAGGTTGTAGAAGATGTAATGGCTAACATTGCAGGACAATTTAAATAGAAAGGTTAAGATAGATGCCATCATTAAAGGAAATAAAAACTCGAATAGCTAGTGTAAATAATACTCGTAAAATTACGAGTGCTATGAAAATGGTAGCTTCTAGTAAGCTTCATCATGCACAATCAGCGATAGAGAGTATGCTTCCTTACGAAGGAATGTTGGAGCATATGCTAAGTTCTTTCTTAGCAGCTACTCCCGAAGCTGATACACCATTTAGTGTAGAACGTCCTATAAAGCGTGTGGCTCTTATTGTATTCTCTTCTAGTAGTTCGCTCTGCGGTGGCTTTAATACCAATATTATTAAAGCTATGCACCAAGCGATCAAGTCTTATCAAGAACAAGGTGTTAGCAAGGAAAATATTACTATTTACCCTGTAGGACGTAAAGTTTACGAGAATGCTAAAAAGATAGGATATACTATCGTTTATCCTTATCCAGAACTAGCAGAAAAGCCAAACTCTGAAGATGCTCGGAAGCTAGCTGTTGAGGTTAGTCAGAAGTGGGCTGACGGTGAATTTGATAAAGTGGAACTTATCTATCATCATTTTAAGAGTGCTGGAACTCAGATTCTAATGCGTAAGACATTCTTACCAATAGATATTAACGCAGAACTCTCATCTGATAAAGAGCGTGAGTTGGATTCTAGTCTTTTCAAGAGTACTTCTATGCAAAATAACAAGAATACCTCTATGGAAAAGCCAGTACCTCTTAATTTGCTTAATGACTACTTCATCGTAGAGCCAGATACAAGAACTGTACTACTATCATTGGTGCCACGTTTATTGCATCACATGATCTATACAGCTAATCTTGATAGTAATGCATCCGAACATGCTGCACGTATGGTTGCCATGCAAACAGCAACGGATAATGCTGATGAATTATTGCGTACACTTAATTTGCAATACAATAAGTCTCGACAAGCTGCTATTACTTCTGAACTTCTTGATATTATGGGAGGTTCCGTCAATAGTTAAGCATATTTAGAACAAAAATATTAAACTCCAATATTAGTATCTCTTAGGAGGCTAGTATTGGAGTTTTTATATAGAAAATATCTAAAGATAGTATTCTATTGTATATTTTCCAATATGTTCGGTAGTATATTTAGAATTTTATTTACCTTTGCGCTTGAAAATAAAGAGGTTTTAAAAAAATAATCGAATGGAAACAGCATATCAAAGGCTTTTGGGATCAGGGATAAGACCATCTGTGCAGCGTGTTGCTATTATGAATTATCTTCTAGAACATCACACACATCCAACAATAGAGGAGGTGTATAACTATGTAAAACAAGAAATTCCTACTGTTAGTAAGACAACAGTATATAATACTTTACGCATGTTCTCCGAGTGTAATGTTGCCACAATGATTACTATTGATGATCATCGGGTTTGTTACGATGGAAATACCAACCCACATATTCACTTCTTTTGTAAGAAGTGTGAGAAAGTTTTTGATTTTGAAAATATAGAACTCCCAGAATATAAGGGTATTATAGGTAAAGGATTTCAAATAGATGATATGCAATTATACTATAAGGGAATATGCCCTCAATGTTTAGAATACCAAGAGGATAAAATAAACCATAGTAGTACTAATTGCAGGAATAATTAATCTCTATCTAAAATAGTCTATTAAAATAATCATATAGTGGCGAATACTCTACCATCTCATAGAGTATTCGCTTTTTTAAGGTCTATTCGTTTTTAATATCTGCTAATAAGAAACTACAGCAATAGTAATCTTCTGTTAATTGTATAAGTGATTTTAATTAAGCATATTATCATAATTTAGTTAATATCTAAAAATAATAGCTATTTTCTTAACTTCTAATTGTTAATCTATTATAGGTTTAATTATATTTGCACTATAAACATATTTAAGAATTAATCTTATCGTATGTTATAGTAATAAAAGAACATTATGAGTAAGAAAGCGATTTGGGCTATTGCAGTTATCATGGGATTATCATTCCTTGGTTTGCTCTTTATTCAGTTTAACTATATTGAAGATATGGTTAATATGAAGAAAGAACAATTCGCCGAGTCTGTTAATCGGGCATTATATCAAGCTTCACGAAATATGGAGCTTAACGAAACCTTACGTTATCTTGAGAATGATATTAATAAAAAAGAGCGAAAAGACTGTAATGAGAATAAGTCGGTAAAAGTGTCTACATCAAAGGCACACCAAGCTCCTCCTTCAGATATCCAAGGTGAACCTTTCTCTTCTTTTGAAAGTAAGCTATCACAAGCTAAGCCTACATTAACACCAAAAGCTTTAATTTTACGCAATGACAGCAATTCCATATCGGCAACAAAACGCGATATGCAGGGAATTGTGAGAAATCGTTATGTATATAAAAAGGCAATGTTAGATGAGGTTGTTTACAACATTCTTTATTCTGCATCCGATAAGCCCCTTAAGCAACGAGTAAACTTCAAGTTACTTGATCAAGATTTAAAAGCAGAGCTAATGAATAATGGAATTGATATTCCTTATCACTTCTCTGTGAGTACTCAAGATGGTAGAGAGGTGTACCGCTGTCCTGACTACGTTTCAGACGGTGAGCAAAATTCATATTCGCAGATATTGTTTCGCAATGACCCCATTAACAGAATGGGAGTTATCAAGATTCACTTCCCTGATATGAACAGTTATATCTTCTCAAGTGTACAGTTTATGATCCCATCGATTATTTTCATTTTTGTCTTATTGGTTACATTTATTTACACGATTGTTACTATCTTCCGTCAAAAGAAGTATAGCGAGATAAAGAATGACTTTATTAACAATATGACCCATGAGCTTAAAACTCCTATTGCTAGTATTTCGCTTGCTGCTCAGATGTTAAACGATAAGTCTTTAAGCAAAACGCCAAAAATGCTCGATCACCTTAGCAATGTAGTTGCAGACGAGTCAAAGCGACTACGCTTCCTTGTGGAAAAAGTACTTCAAATGAGCATGTATGAAAGCAAAAAGGCTGTGTTAAAAAAGACTTATTGCGATATGAATGAAATGGTAGAGAATATTGCTAATTCTTTTTCTCTACGTGTAGAACACACAGGAGGAAAAGTTTATACTGATGTTGAAGCCATTGATTCTACAATGTATGTTGATGAAACCCATTTCCAAAATGTGATTTTCAATTTAATGGATAATGCTGTAAAATATGCTAAACCAGATGAGCCATTAAATGTCTATATGAAGACATGGAACACCAACGAACACTTGTATCTTTCCGTTCGCGATACAGGTATGGGCATAAAAAAAGAAGATTTAAAGAAAATTTTTGATAAGTTCTTTCGTATTCATACAGGTAATCGGCATGATGTCAAAGGCTTCGGTCTAGGTCTAGCCTATGTTAAACGTATGGTAGATTTGCATGAAGGCGAGATTAAAGTATTAAGCGATTATGGAAAAGGTACTAAATTTATTATCAAACTACCAGTTATTCGTGATCCAGAGGAAGAAAATGAAGAATAAATATTTTTAGTAAAACGAAATAATAACATTTAAAGTTTAAGAGATATGGATGAAAAGTTGAAAATTCTATTGTGCGAAGATGATGAAAATCTCGGCACACTCCTTAGTGAATATCTTCAGGCAAAGGGGTATGAAGCTGAGCTTTGCCCTGATGGTGAAGCAGGTTTCAAGGCCTTTGTAAAGAGTAAATTTGACATCTGTGTATTAGATGTAATGATGCCAAAGATGGATGGCTTTGCATTGGCAACAGAAATTCGTCAAGCAAATGCAGAAATTCCTATTATCTTCCTAACTGCCAAACAGCTTAAAGAAGATATTTTAGAAGGCTTCAAGATTGGTGCAGATGACTATATCACCAAACCTTTCTCTATGGAAGAATTAGTATTCCGTATTGAGGCTATTCTTCGCCGAGTTCGTGGTAAGAAGGTAAAGGAACAAACTTTGTATAATCTTGGTCGTTTTGCATTTGATACTCAGAAGCAATTGCTTACACTTGATAATGACCCTGTTAAGATTACTAAGCTCACAACAAAAGAGAATGAACTGTTAGCATTGCTTTGTGCCCACTCAAACGAAATATTACAACGTGATTACGCATTAAAGACTATCTGGATTGACGACAACTACTTTAATGCTCGCTCAATGGATGTTTACATCACAAAGCTTCGCAAGCATCTAAAACCAGATCCAAATATTGAAATTATCAATATCCATGGTAAAGGTTATAAACTAATAATTCCTAATCAGGAATAAAATAAAAAAAATAGGATATATCGCTTTGATATATCCTATTTTTGTATTCTTACAACATAAATGTATACAATATTATTGGTATCAGATAATCCTTAATATTCCTCATAACTCATACTTCTATCTCTTCTTTTTCCTATTGAACCGTTGCACAGGTTTGTATTCTTACAGCACTTGCACATTTGCCATAAAGGTAATGCTACGCCAAAATTTGCTTTCATTACTTGATAGGCAATTTATTAACAACCAACTTATTATAGCAATATCAATGGGTTGAATAGTAAGGCTAATAAAGGAAAAAATAGGACAAATAAGGTTTCTTAATTGTCTGCTTTTATACCTTGTAACAGCTTGATATTCATTGTATTATAAAAGGTTGTCTTTTGCGGTGCAAAAGATAACCTTTTCATACGTAATACATCATCTTTTGTGTTGTAAAAGGTGGTGTATTACGATGTAAACGCTTATGTATTGAATAGTAACTTTGAATATTCTTTACATTATAAAGCATTGCTATACCACAATACAAGTACGGAGTAAGGCAGCATTGTTATTGTAGTCAAGCCCCATATCATAGGTAAGCAGACAAATCTGTTTGAGTTTCTTCTTTGTAGTATCAGCATAAGTACTTCTAGCTACTAGCATCTTAATCCCCAAATACCTAAGATGGTGTTTCTAAGGGTATATCATCACTTACAATAGCTCCTTTAGATATTTACCAGTTAAACTAGCCTTGCATTTTACAATATCCTCTGGTATCCCCTCAACAACGAGGTTTCCGCCTTTTTCACCTCCATCAGGACCAAGGTCTATAACATAATCTGCACATTTTATTACATCAAGATTATGCTCTATCACAACAACAGAGTGTCCACGCTCAATGAGAGCATTGAAAGCAGAAAGTAAACGTTTGATATCATGAAAATGTAAACCAGTGGTGGGTTCGTCAAAGATAAATAGGGTGGGTTCTATTTGTTCTTGCCCTATGAAGTAAGCCAACTTAACACGTTGATTCTCACCACCAGAGAGGGTTGATGAGTTTTGTCCTAGTTTAATATAGCCAAGTCCCACATCTTCTAAAGGTTGTAAACGTTTTACTACAGTTTTCTTTTTCTGTTCGGTGAAGAAACTTATAGCCTCTGATACTGTCATTTCTAAGATATCATAGATATTCTTTCCCGCAAACACCACATCAAGGATTTCTTTTTTGAAACGTTTACCATGACACGCCTCGCACTCAAGCACTAGATCAGCCATGAACTGCATCTCAACAGTAGTTACACCAGCACCTTTACATTCTTCACATCTTCCACCTTCTGCATTAAATGAGAAGAATTGTGGCGTGTAGCCCATTTGTTTGGATAGCTGCTGCTCTGCATATAGTTTACGTATTTCATCGTAAGCCTTCACGTATGTAGCAGGATTCGATCGGGTACTTTTTCCTATAGGATTTTGGTCTACAAATTCCACATGCTTTACCTTTTTCCAATCTCCTTCCAAACTAGAAAACTCACCAGGCATATCTGCAACTTCGTCAAGTCTTCGTTTCAAAGCAGGATAAAGTATTCCTTTAATGAGTGAGGATTTTCCACTACCACTCACTCCTGTTACTACGGTAAATATGTTCAATGGTATCGTTACATCTATACCCTTTAAATTATTCATACGAGCACCTTTAATGCCTATTGACATATTCCATGCTCTGTGCGTCTTAGGCACTTCTATCACTTCATTGTGTGTTAAATATTGAATAGTGTGCGATTGTGGATATTGCTCTAATAATTGTTTAATAGATTGCTTATCCGACAACTTTTCATCAAGAGACGAAACATTTCCCTCAAAGACTATTTCTCCTCCTAATTTGCCAGCATTAGGACCAACATCTACTAAATAATCGGCTGCACGCATAATTTCTTCATCATGCTCTACCACTATCACTGTATTGCCAATACCTTGTAGTTCCTTTAATACATGAATAAGCCTTTCTGTATCACGGCTATGTAATCCTATAGAAGGCTCGTCAAGAATATAAAGTGAACCTACTAATGTTGATCCTAAAGATGTAGTCAGATTAATACGCTGACTTTCACCACCACTTAAAGAGTTAGAATGTCGATTAAGTGTAAGGTATCCCAACCCTACATCTAACAAAAAATGTAATCGACTTGTTATTTCGGCTAACAATCGCTTACCTATTTCTTGTTCGCTAGTCGATAGCTCCAACTTGTCAAACCATTCTTTAAGCTTTACTATTGGCATATCTATCAAGTCGGTAATTGCCTTTCCTGCTATCTTCACCCATGTTGCCTCTTTCTTCAATCGTGTACCGTTGCAATCAGGGCAAACCGTCCTACCGCGATAGCGACTCAGCATTACACGATATTGTATTTTATATTGATTTTCTTTCAACATCTGAAAGAAAGCATCTATACAAAACTTATCATGAATATCCATGCCTTTTTCGCAAGGTAAGCCTTTCCACAACTGCTCTTTCTGCTTTATAGTGAGTTTATAGTATGGTTCAAAAATAGGGAAATGATCCTTAGCTGCGCGACGACAAAACTCTTCTTTCCACTGCTTCATCTTGTCTCCATGCCAGCACTGCACACAACCATCATATACAGATAACGAAGAGTCGGGTATTACTAGACGCTCGTCAATACCTATCACGCTACCAAATCCCTCACAAGTAGGGCAAGCACCTAGTGGAGAGTTAAATGAAAACATGTTATCGTTAGGCTCTTCAAAGGTAATACCATCAGCTTCAAAGCGTGTAGAGAAGTCATAAGTAATATTTGACGGAAGTACCAAAAGATGGAGTAATCCATGACCTTCGAAAAATGCTGTTTCACATGAATCAGTCAGTCTCGAAATGCTATCTTTTGTGCCATCTATAGAAAGCCGGTCTATCACTAAGAAAATTTCCTTTTCCTTGCCAATATTTTCTTTATTAACTTCTAGCCAATCTTCTATACGTGTAAAGTTATTATCTATATAAATGCGATTGTACCCCTCTTGCATCTCCATTTCTAACTGTTGCTCAAGGGTTCTTCCATCTGCCACATGCAGTGGTGCTAACACACAAAATTTAGTGCCTTCAGGATATTCCTTTACCTTTTCGATTACATCTTCCACAGAGTGATGTTTCACTTCTGCTCCGCTTATGGGACTATAGGTGCGCCCAATCCTAGCAAATAGCAAGCGTAGGTATTCATATATTTCGGTCGATGTGCCCACGGTCGATCGTGAATTTCTTGATATTACTTTCTGTTCAATAGCAATAGCAGGGGGCAAACCCTTAATAAAATCTACCTCAGGTTTAGCCATTCGTCCTAAAAACTGTCTAGCGTAAGCTGATAAACTTTCTACATAACGACGCTGTCCCTCTGCATATAAGGTGTCGAAAGCCAATGATGATTTTCCTGATCCCGAGACTCCCGTAATAGTTATAAATTTTCCTTGTGGTAATTTTATCTCTACGTTCTTTAGGTTGTTAACCTTTGCACCTTTTACCTCAATATATTTTTGCATAAAAATTGTCTTACTTTCTGTTTTTCTCCTTAACTTTACTCATAAACGATCAAATATCATTTATAAAAGACAAAAGTACAAAAAAAAATTGGCTCTTTTTTCTATTTACTTTATATTTGCAAGCAAATTACATTTTAAAGATAATAATTATGAGAGTTAAAAAAATAATTATTTTAGCCCTATTAGCTATGCCTATGATGGCTATGGCTCAGAAGTATGAGCCTATACAGGATACAAAGGTTGAAAACATGAAAGTTAGTGCTGTTTACCAAGTATGGTTGTCAAAATATGAGGAAGTTGGTCGCAATATCAATCAAGTATCTGATCAATATCAGAAAGAAATGGAAAAACGCGGTTATCCAAAGAAGAAGACAGTTCAACGTAAGATGAGTCTTGTCTCTCAATATATCCAACTTTTACAGCAAGAACGTGATACTCCAGAGCTAAACGTTAATCTTGATGTCAATAAAGTAAATCGCAAGATAGCAGCTTGGCAAGAACAATTACAAGGTTTAGGCGAACTTTTGAAAAAAATATAACTAACTATTTATTCAAAGTAATGTAGTAGAAAGTGGTAGAAAAAAGTTGAAGTTTATTCTACCACTTTTTAGCTATTATAAGGTCTTAGTTACGCAAACACCATATAGACAGTTACTAAGTTTAATCCGTTGGCGGAATTAAACTAATAGATAAATTTATATGAAAGAAAAGTTGTACATACAATAATTTATTTGTAACCTATTGATATCAAAAACTTTAAGTTTAATAATCCGTATGCACAACTTATATGCAAATGCCATAAGAAAACGTATGGCACAGGAAATATCAATGCGTTTACCGCAATGCAATATTTAAATCACATTAATAATAAACCCATTGGAAGAGTCAAGTATGCACTAGCTTAATCCCGCCAACGGGTTTTAAAAGAATGCTTTTAATTCAGATATAAAATGTTTTTAGAAAGGATATATAGCCACTAATCAGCTTTAAGTTATATTTTTTAGACGAAAAAGGGTAGAATTATTTGGGTAATCCGCTGAAAATAGGTAACTTTGCAGCCGTTTAATACAAAACAAACAATTTAAAATAGTTGAATGAAGAATGACAAAATGAAAATGCAGTACCGCGTGAATGAGCAAATTCGCGTTAAAGAGGTACGTGTTCTTAGTGATGATGGTGCAGAAGTAATGCCTACACGTAGAGCTTTAGAATTAGCTCAGCATGAGGGTGTAGATCTTGTAGAAATATCTCCAAATGCACAACCACCAGTTTGTCGAATTATCGACTATTCTAAATTCCTTTACCAGCAGAAGAAGCATCAGAAAGAGATGAAGCAGAAGCAGGTGAAGCAAGAAATTAAAGAAATTCGTTTTGGGCCTCAGACTGATGAGCACGACTATAAATTTAAGCTTAAACATGCCCAAGAGTTCTTAAATGAAGGAAATAAGGTTCGTGCTTATGTTTTCTTTCGTGGTCGTTCTATCCTTTTCAAAGAACAGGGTGAAGTGTTATTGCTGCGCTTTGCAAACGATTTAGAAGAGCTAGCCAAGGTAGAACAGTTGCCAAAGCTTGAAGGAAAGAAGATGTTCTTATACCTAGCACCAAAGAAAACAGGAACGGTCAAGAAGAGCCAGCAGAAACGTGATCGCGAAGGAGCTAATGCCGAGTTTAAGCAGGCAGCAGAAGCTAACAAAGAGCAGGCTGCTACAGACGGAGGCTTATTTGCTAATGCAAAGAATGGTGCTGATGCTCTTAAGAAATTAAATGTAGAAGAATAAAAATGTTTGCAAGTTTCTGACTATTTGTAGTGAAGAATAAGCAGACGACTTGTGCGTAACGTCCTGGTATATACGTTGCCACAGAGTAATAAATATTAATTTTTAAAATTTTAAAAAATGCCAAAGCAAAAGACAAATTCCGGCGCAAAGAAGAGATTCACATTCACCGGTTCTGGAAAGATCAAACGTCGTCACGCTTTCCATAGTCATATCTTGACTAAGAAAACAAAGAAGCAGAAGAGAAATCTTGTTGGTACTACCTTGGTAGATCAGACAAACTTAAAGCAGGTACGCGACTTGCTAAATCTTCGTTAATTATTTAGTCAAACAACATTTAAAAGGAAAGAAAAACTATGCCAAGATCAGTGAATCATGTTGCCTCTAAGGCAAAGAGAACTAAGATTCTTAAGAAAACCAAGGGTTACTATGGTGCTCGTAAGAACGTTTGGACGGTAGCAAAGAATACCTATGAAAAAGGTTTGACTTATGCTTATCGTGACCGTCGTAATAAGAAGCGTAATTTCCGTGCTTTGTGGATTCAGCGTATCAACGCTGCTGCTCGTCTATATGATATGAGCTACAGCCAATTGATGGGAGCTCTTCACAAAAACGGTATCGAAATCAATCGTAAGGTGCTTGCTGACCTCGCTGCTAACAATCAGGAGGCTTTCAAGGCTATCGTTGATAAGGTAAAATAAATATCGGTTAAAACGATATAAAGAAGAAGGTTGCAAATCTATTGATTTGCAACCTTTTTTATATAGAACTATTAAGAGATCATTTCTATTATGCTTTCGCATGTACGTCAGAGTGATTGTTTTGCCAAATAATGGGCTTTACAAGTTCTGTTCCATAAATGTTAAGGTCTATATCTATTATAATCTTTCCAAGCTTATGGTTGGTATGATTATCGCCCATTGTTTGCTCTATCTTTTTGAGTATTAAGATGAGTTGTTTTTTCGATAGGGTAGTAGTTAGTTTACCTGTACAGTTGAGATATTTGTCGGATTTAATACCAATAGGATCAGTCCAGATAGTTTTTGAAAACTGAATATCTGGAAATATATTTGCGAGTAGTTTCTTAGCCTTACAAATATTATCTGTTTGATTTATATTCGATCCTAATGAAATCTTAACCTTCATAATAGGCAAAGATAAGCATAAGTTTTTAAATGTTTGTGAGTTTTTAAGACAAATAGTGTGTAGAATGTATTTGTTTTCTTGTAATTTTGTAACGATAACTATAATTATTTCTTGATGAGACGATTTCTTTTAATAGCTTTTTCCTTTTGTTTAAGTTGTTTTTCAGCATTTGCGCAGCAAATAAAGTGGAATCAAACTTACCAGTCATATATTAACAAGTATAAGGATGTGGCTATTCAGGGTATGTTAGAGTATGGTGTTCCTGCAAGTATCTCTTTGGCACAAGGATTATTAGAGAGCGGTGCTGGTATGAGTAATTTATCACAACGTAGTAATAATCACTTTGGTATTAAATGTCATGGTTGGACAGGTAGAACTGTTTATCATGATGATGATGCTCGAGGGGAATGTTTCAGAGCGTATAACACCGTTTTGGAAAGTTATGAAGACCATTGTCTTTTCTTAAAAAATCGTCCTCGTTATAGCAGCTTGTTCCAGTTGAGTCGTACCGATTATAGAGGGTGGGCATACGGATTGAAGAAAGCTGGTTACGCTACAAATCCTTCTTATGCGCAGTATCTTATTAATATTATAGAGCTTTATCAGTTGTATCAATATGATAATGCTACTAGTTATGATAGCTTTATGGTGAAGCATAGCGGTGATAAGCCTAATCCTTCTAGTAGAAAACCAATCTTTAATGGTAATGATATGGTTATGGAGAGAGGAGCTCATACTCTACATAAGTATAATGATAATTACTATATTGTTGTTCGCCCATCGGATACCTTTAAGTCATTATCGAGAGAATTGAAGATTAGTGCACATAAGTTGGCTAAATACAATGAGCGTAAGAAGAAGGATAAATTACAACCAGGTGAGTTTATTTGGTTACAAAAGAAGAGGAAAAAAGCACCGAAAAGCTTCAAAGGTCGTCTTTATACGGTGCGCCGAGCAGAGAGTTTATACGATATTGCGCAGAAATATGGTATACGCTTGAAGAGTTTGGTAAAAAAGAATAAGCAACTAGCAGAGAATGGATTGCATATTGGTGATCAAGTCATCCTTTATTAATTTGTTGTGCATACAAGATAGAAGCCCCTTAAACGCATTAGCATTTAAGGGGCTTCTAACTATATTTGATAGTATCAATTACTATTTTACCTCTTTTTTCAAGCAAAGATCTAATTCTTTGCGGATTGCAGTTTCATCAAGATTTTGACCTATAAAAACTAGCTTTTGCATGCGGTCTCCATAAGGTTCTTCCCAGTCTTTAGCAACTTTAGGATTGTTTTTGAGTAATTCGTTGAGTTCTTGTTGTGGCATTGTAGCATACCATTGACCAGCATTGCGTAATTCTACTTGCCTACCTGCTTGCTCGAAAACGTAGCAAATATCGGGTTCTGAAGCAAAATAGCATAAACCTTTACAACGGATAATTTCTTTAGGCCATTTGCGAGCCACAAAGTCATCAAAGAAATTTATATCGAGAGCTGGTCGAGCATAATATACAAAGGTCTGAATGTTATATTCTAAAGCCTCTCCGCTTTCTTCATTTTCTATTCCATGATGGTGGTGGTGATGTCCATGATGATGGTTATTCTCATGATTATGATGTTGTTCATCGTGATCATCGTCTTTATGACCATGATCGTGAGTTTCTTCACCTTCAATGGCGGCTATCCATGCTGGTGATGTTACCACCTTATCAAAATCAAAAGCCTTTGTATTTATAATTTTAGATAGTTCTACATCTCCATAATTGCATTCAATAATTTCTACATTAGGCTGAAGCGCATGTATGATGTTTTTTACTTTTAGAAGTTCTGTCTTGCTTACTTCATCCACTTTATTTAGTAATACAGTATTGCAGAACTCTATTTGCTGGATAAGCAAGTTTTCGATATCGTCCTCGCCAAGATCTTTCTTCATAAGTGTATTGCCTGCAGAAAATTCGTCGCACATACGTTTTGCATCCACAACGGTAACGATAGAGTCTATTATTGCAACACCTTCTTTTGCCATATCTGGGTACATCTGTGGATATACACTAATGGTTTGAGCGATAGGAGCTGGTTCACAAATTCCACTAGCTTCGATAACAATATAATCGAATTTATGTTGTGATATGATTTCATTAAGCTGCTTTACAAGATCCATCTTCAGTGTGCAGCAGATGCATCCATTTTGGAGTGCTACCAAAGAATCATCTTTCTCATCTACAATACCACCTTTTTCTATAAGGTTAGCATCAATATTTACTTCACCTATGTCGTTAACAATAACGGCAAATTTTATTCCTTTCTCATTTGAGAGTATTCTGTTTACGAGAGTAGTCTTTCCGCTTCCAAGATAACCAGTAAGCAAAAGGACAGGAGTTTCCTTTCTTTTCATGTTTTATTGAAATAATATTTATTTATTATATAATTCCTGTTATGTGTAAAGGTACAAATTTTGTGCCAGATATAAGTCAATGAACTCATATAAATATACTTTTTTCATGAGAAAAAGATAATTGTTTTTTATTGTTTGTTTTTTAACAAAGTTGTTGTGAAGAATTTAGATTATTATTATTATTATTGCACGAAATAAAAATCAAAGAACATATTATGGAAGAAGACCCGTACCCTAATTGCAGTAAAAAGAATAGAAATTTAATTTTATAGGATACGTGTTTTAGAGTGTCCTATAACATTTTTGTAGGAGACTCATATTATGGAAGAAATAAAAAACATAGTGCAGCTACTCATAAAGGAGAAGAGCTGGCAGGAGCTTAAACGTGAACTGCTTCACCTTGAGCCCTTTCATATCGCAGAGCTTATCTCTGTTATAGATCGTAGAGAGCAGATTATCATTTTTCGTTTATTAGGTCATAAGCAGGCAAAGAATGTTTTTAAGTATCTTGGTATAAAAGAACAAGAGGATATTATCAATTCTTTGGCTGATAATGTTAAGCTACTTACAAGCTTGCTTAACGACCTTGACCCTGATGATCGTACAGCATTGTTTGAGGAATTGCCTGGCGAGGTAAGTCAAAAGTTGATACAATTATTATCAAACAAGGAGCGTAATATAGCTAATCAGCTTTTAGGCTATCCTAAAGACAGTGTAGGGCGACTGATGACGACGGACTTTGTTGCAGTAAAGCCAAACTTTACCGTAGAAGAAGCATTACAGCATATTCGTAAGTTTGGGCAAGATTCTGAAACGTTAGATGTTATTTATATTGTTGATGACAATTGGAAGCTGGTAAGCGATCTACGTATAAAGGAGCTTCTTCTTGCCAATCCTGATATTCCTATGCATAGTTTGGCAAAGCATCATGCCATTTCTCTTAGTGTTTTTGATGATCAAGAGCATGCTGCTCAGTCGTTTGCAAAGTATGGTAGAACGGCATTACCTGTAACCGATTCTGCAGGAATATTGCTTGGTATAATTACAGTTGATGACGTGTTTGATGTTCAGGAGCGTGAGAATACGGAAGATTTCCAAAAGTTTGGTGGTATAGAGGGGCTTGACTTATCTTATAAAAAGACATCTCTTTTAAAGCTTGTAAAGAAAAGAGCAGGCTGGCTTGTAATTCTTTTCTTTAGTGAGATGCTTACAGCATCGGCTATGGGATATTACGATAATGAGATATCAAAGGCTGTGGTGTTAGCTCTTTTCGTGCCGTTGATAATCTCTAGTGGTGGTAACTCTGGCTCTCAGGCAGCGAGCTTGATAATCCGTTCACTTGCCTTAGGCGATTTAAAGCTTAAAAGCTGGTGGTATGTCATGCGCAAAGAGATATTGTCAGGGCTTATGCTTGGTGCTATTCTTGGTGCAATAGGCTTTATACGTATCTTGGTATGGCAGTTTACCGGTTTTTACGATTATGGTCCCTATTGGGTTTGGGTAGGTATAAGTGTAGCGTTTTCACTTGTTTTTATAGTGTTGTGGGGTACTTTGTCTGGCTCTATGATACCTTTTGTGCTTAAGCGTATAGGCTTAGATCCTGCAACAGCTTCTGCTCCGTTTGTAGCAACGTTAGTAGATGTTACGGGGCTTGTTATTTATTTTTCAGTAGCTGCAGTTTTCTTAACAGGCAAGCTGTTGTAAGAAGAGAGTTACTTTTACCATTTCTATGTTATTTAAGGTGCTTTGTAACGGTACCCTCTGGTGTTATACGTACCTCTATAACGTATGTGGTATAAGCATCTGGCACGCCTATGACGGCTTCATAATAAAGCACACGTTTATCAGAATGTGTGAAATAAAATTTTCGTAATATGCAATCGTCTATAAAGTTTTTAGGTATAAATGCGGCAAACTCTGCTTTGTGAAAGTCGTGTACATATATAGGAGTGTTTTTACTTTTTATCACCAGAGATGCTACATTATCTAAATAGGGTTTGCTGAATTATTATCTTTTCACAAACAGAGGGTAGCAGACGTAGCCCCTCATAGTGACGATAATAATGAAAAACCGCCAGATTTCGGTCAGGGCAAGACAAAGTTCCCTCAGGAACTTCATCACGTTTTTAACGAAGTAGCATATTCCCGTCCAGCATCGTGCTGTATCTGGAAGCTTGGCTCTTATGTCATTGGCTCGATAGAGTCTCTTGCCAGTACCGAATGAGCATTCGATTTCATTGCGCTCCCCGATGGCTTTGGCCATTCTGGATTTCATCTCATCTGAAGGAGGATTCTTCGGTGGTCGCCCTAACGGTTTGCAGTATGAATGGATTTCAAAATCCTCAAGTATATCTCGGTTTGACCTATTCAGGTAAATCTTATCCGCAAGGATGGTGGCTGGAAGGTAGCCGAAGCGTTCTTTGAAAAGTTGAATCTGTAGCAAGAGGTCCTGGCTCTCGTTGTAGGCATCCCAGCTGTGGTGGTCGATGAACGTATAGCCCTTGACTATGCTTGCACCTATCTTGGCCCCGAACTCTGTCCTTGTCTTGGCTTTTCCACGGACAATGGCACGGACGTGTGGCTGAAAGATGCTCAGTATGCGGTCTGCACAAGTATGAGTCTTTGACCTGTACATCTCCTCCTGCTGATGGTACATCGTGAGGATTGCAGTCAAGGTGCGTTTCTCATAATAGGAATAGGCTCTCGTAGTACGTCTTGTTCTTTGCAAGCACGTTCATTAAGATGCGGATGTCCTTGCGCAAGTAGTTGAGCATCACCCCGATAGTGTCACGCACCTTCTTTCCTTTCTTCTTGGCTTTCTTGACAAGCTGAAGGTATGCCTGACGTGCATACTTGTAGTTCGTTCGTGGCTTGTGCAGCTCAAACACCTCGCACACCTTTATAATATAGTCGGTAACCTTGCGGCAACCATCATGTATTATATCAACGTCAACAGGATAACGCATCTCTGCATCGGCGCAGGTAGCATCAATCTTCAGCACTCCCTTGTGCTCGCGACCTTTTGAGTCGGTGAAGGAAGCGGCATTCGGATCCTCTGGTTTTAGAGTCGGTGGTTCCTCATCATTCTTCTTCGCCTCTTCTTCCTCACGTTTGCGTTTCTCTACAAGAAGGCGTTTCTGCTTGTTGAGAAGCTTGACTGTCATCTTGTTTAGTTCTTCCTCAGAGATTCGCTTGCGTATCGTGACGAACAGGCTTGGGTCGAATATAGGCTTGTCGGTGAACTTGATAATCATTGCGCCGAGAATCATGCGTGCCGGCTTGTTCCCTGCACCTTTCTTCTGATTGTCCAACCTTGAGTTGTATTCCTTCTCAAGTTCTGTCCACGGAAGAAGGTTACCGAGAGCCACCCATCGGTTTGTCTTGTCCAACTCATCAAGGGATGAGCGAAGTAAACCGAGGTCAAGTTGCTTGTATTTAGGAGCGTAAAACTTCATCTTGCTATGGATTTAACTATATAAAGGTACGATTTTCTGGTTAAACAAACGAAGAAATAAAGTTATATAAAATTAAATATCAGAGAGTTATAAGTTATTCAGTAAACACTAATTATTGGAGTACTACTTCGAATGGTTCGTATATCGGACACATTAATTTTAATCGAGACGAATTTATCACACTTACCTATAATACTAATAATGGTGGTTACGGTGTTCGTTTGGTGCAAAAGGTTAATCCATAACAAATCATTATTCAATCAGTAGCACGCTATAATGTGCAAGAAGATATATTATTCGGTTTGCCGTCATTTCATAAAGGAATGGTGGCGAATTTGTGTTTATACATATTTTGTTTTTCTTTTGTTCGCATCTTGTGCTAACTTAATTTTTTACTTATATATTAAGGTGGATTCGCTATTTTATTAACATAATAGCAAGTATAAACGAATTTAAAATTATCTTTTGTGTACTTTAAATGCCGTTAATTGTTAAATTCAAACTGTTAAAATCGAATAAATACAAGTATGCTTTTAGGCTTATTACGTTTTTTACCTTTATATTTGCATTATCAAACCCCAGCAGTTGAGGTATAACGCGTTCGAAGTACGAAAAAATAAATATCGAAAATAACAAATAAAAAAAAGATAGAGTTAATATGAAGAACTTATCAAAAATTCTTGTAGGCGCAACTTGTGTTACCGCCCTAGCCTTATCAACAGGCGCATTTATGAAGGTTTATGCCGCTCCAGTGTTTTCTTCAGTAACAGCTGGACCTGGTCAACCAGTCGATTTAACATACGCATCGGAGAAAGCACTCCCTGCAGTAGTTCATATTAAGTATGTACAGAACTCAAAGACGAAGACCGTTGATGTGCAAGAAGATCCGTTTGGTGGCTTCTTCGATCCTTTCGGCTTTTTCGATCAGTTCCAAGGTGGACAAGGTGGTTCACGTCGTCAGCAAATACAAACTCCTAAACGACAAGCTACAGGTAGTGGTGTTATCATATCATCGGATGGCTATATAGTAACTAATAATCACGTTGTGGAAGGTGCCGATGAACTCACCGTAACCCTCAACGACAATCGTGAGTATAATGCGAAGATAGTAGGAACAGATAAGCAAACCGATCTTGCGCTTATAAAGGTCAATGCAAAAAACTTACCAGCTCTTCCTATTGGCGATTCCGAGAAGTTGAAGGTAGGCGAGTGGGTTATCGCTGTAGGCAATCCTTACAACCTAAGTTCTACAGTTACAGCAGGTATTGTAAGTGCTAAGTCGCGTGGTCTTGGTGCTACACATGGTGGTATAGAGAGTTTTATACAAACCGATGCAGCCATTAATCCGGGTAACTCTGGGGGCGCACTTGTCAATACGCAAGGCGAGCTAGTGGGTATTAATGCTATGCTTTATTCTCAGACAGGTTCGTATAGTGGTTATGGTTTTGCTATTCCTACTTCTATTATGACAAAGGTGGTAGAGGATATAAAAAAGTATGGCAGTGTACAGCGTGTGATGCTAGGTATTCAAGGTGGCGATGTTCTCAACTATATCAACGCTCAGAAGGAAGAAGGCAAGACAGTGGATTTGGGTACCAATGAGGGAGTTTACGTTGATAAGGTAGATGAAGAAGGTAATGGAGCTTCAGCAGGTTTGCAGAAAGGCGATGTTATCACCCAATTTGATGGCACAAAGGTAACCAAGATGGCAGAGTTACAGCAGGCACTTAATGCGAAACGTCCTGGCGATAAGGCTAATATTACCTATCTTCGCAATAAGAAAAGCATCACAAAGACAATCGTTCTAAAAAATGCACAAGGTACTACAAAACTTCTTGAGCAAGCTGATATTGATGTGTTAGGTGGTCAGTTCCGTCCTGTTAGTCAGACTCTAAAACAACAACTTGGTATTAGCTATGGACTAGAAGTAATGAAGGTAAGCAGTGGTGCGTTGAAACAAGCAGGTATTCCTCGTGGTTATATTATTCAGAATGTAAACGACAATCCTGTTAAGACCATTGACGATTTGCAAGCTATTGTGAAGAAGTCGTCGACAAGCAAAGATCCTGTTCTCTACATTCAGGGTATTTACCCAACAGGTAAGAAAGGCTATTTTGCTGTGCCTTTGTCAGAATAAAGTCGATATTGGCTCTTAAAAGGGTCATAACGTTATAAAGAAAATCCCTATCAGGTGAGTGGTTAAAAACACTCCGCTGATAGGGATTTTACTTGTTATTTCTGCTTATTTTGCTAAACTTTTTCTTGCTTCTTTAGCGTATGTATATGTCTTGAGATGTGATTAACGATGAGCGGAACATTCTCTACCGTTGTGTTGCTAGTATCAAGACCCAACGATTTTACATCAGGAATACCAATATGCTTTATAATAGCATAAAGCATCATCATAAAGTTTTGCATCTTGTTTTTAGAACTTGCTGCATAAAAAATGCGATGGACGATGATAAAACGGAAATCGCCTGCCATATTGCGTTTTGCTAGCGACTTGTAACCACTGATAATATTAAATTTCTTTTCAGCTACAAGATCTTCAATCACTTTACGTAAATAAACGGTGAGGAAGGGTTGCACACGGAAACCAATGCGCACATTAATGCGGAAAAGCGTATCTTCTATGAGTGGCTCAAAGGTATATTCAAGTGTTTCTGGTTCGTCGACATACTCAAAGTGGAATAGCCAATAGTGGTCAGCACGTTTGGGTTGTTTATGGATAATGGAATAAATAACCTTATTCTCAATCATATCAGCGCTATCCGACTTGCTGACATATACGAGATTGGTGGCATACTTAGGTAGCGTGTCATCGTGCTTTAAATCGGATATAATATCAAAATATTGCTTAATAGGATGAAACTCCATATAGCTATTTCTGATTCTTTGTGCAGTGTACCATATATACATCGTGCCAAAAAGAATACCTGCCAGCATAATGGTAAACCATCCGCCATGGAAGAACTTAAAAAGATTGGCTATAAAGAAGAAGCCTTCAATGGTAAGGAATACACTGGCAAAGGTTATGACAATGGCTTTTTTGACCCCTTTCATACGTAGATAAAACGCTAGGAGTAAGGTAGTCATAAGCATTGTAATCGTGATAGATAGTCCGTAAGCAGCTTCCATCTTGCTAGAAGAACCAAACACCAAAATGGTAATGATACAGAAAAGGTATAAGAAAGCATTTACACGTGGGATATACAGCTGACCCTTAATCTGGGTAGGATATTTTATTCTTAAGCGTGGCATAAAATTAAGGTTCATAGCCTCACTAAAGATAGTAAACGATCCGCTTATCAAAGCCTGACTAGCAATAACGGCAGCCAGTGTAGCCATGATAATGCCCACCATTAGAAACTCTTTTGGGACAATGGCATAGAAAGGGTTGATACCATCGGTAATCAAATTTCTGTGTGCAATGATCCATGCTCCTTGTCCAAGGTAGTTGAGGATAAGCATTGACTTAACAAAAAGCCAACTGATAGTAATGTTTTTTCTGCCACAATGCCCAAGGTCAGAATATAATGCTTCAGCACCCGTAGTACAAAGGAATACTGCTCCAAGTATTAAGAACCATTCAGGGTTATGCAGTAATAATTCGAAAGCATAATAAGGATTAAAGGCTTTCAAGATACCAATGTGGTGAGGCAAGTTGATAATACCCACAAGTCCTAACATTGAAAACCATACGAACATAATAGGGCCGAACGATTTTCCTATTAAGTTAGTACCAAACTGCTGAATGAAGAATAGTACAGAGATAATAGCAATGCAAATGGGAATGACTGGCGTTTCGGGTGAGAAGGCTTGTAAACCTTCTATAGCCGAGACTACCGTAATGGAAGGGGTAATAATGCCATCGGCTACTAAGGTGCTTGCCCCTATGATAGCTGCAATATAGAGCCAGCGGCGACGATGCTTTCGTAGCAGTGCATAGAGTGCTAATATTCCCCCCTCACCATGATTGTCGGCTTTTAGTGCTATTAGCACATACTTTACAGAAGTTTGTAGGGTTAGTGTCCAAATAATGCACGATACAGCACCTATAATATAATTGGTATCAAACTGTGGATAGGCTCTCACAATAGTACTCATTACATAGAGTGGGGAGGTACCAATATCACCAAATACAATACCTAGCGTAACCATAATGCCTAATAAAGACAACTTGTTGGCTTTATTGGCATGAGAAGAATTTGCGTCCATTTTTCTTTATCTTAAATTCATATAAACTGAGCGCAAAGGTAGGTATAAGTAAGGGAAAAAGAGCATCATTGCTAGAAAATATTTATGCAATGATAACTCCTTTATCGCCCTATATATTAAAGATTGATCTGCTGTAACATCTTCTTTCCAATGGCATTTTTGTTGAGGAAAATATACACGGTGTTGTCTGCAATGAAGTTGCGCGACATATACCACGTGCCATTGTATTTGTTGTTAGTACCCCATGAATTTTTGACCATATAGTATATTCTTCCATTTTGATCCTTTGCTTTGCCATAAATCACCATAACATGATCGTATGTCATGCGCCAATTGTCAAAACGTTTTTGGCGGCGTTCTTGCGTAGCGGTAACTTCAGGTGTGTTGGCACCTAATGCAGCAATCTTATTAGCACGTTCTGTTTTAGAGAGCTTGAGCCAGCGTGCTGCATCCGATCCTATCATTGATTGCATTTTACTGTTATCTATATCGATTGCTAAGCCGTTGCGTGTGAAGCCATCTTCGCTAACATCACCGCCCCAAGCAATGGTGTAACCAGCATCAATGGCATCGTCGATAATCTTCATCATATCCGATAATGGCACATTGTGGCTTTGTTTCATACGCCATTTATAAGGTGCTTCGATTACAAATGGTTTGTAGAAAGGGTGATGCGTAAAACTAGTAATGCTTACATAGTTATCCCAGTTTAGTCCAAGCGATGCTGCAAATGATTTTGGGGTGTATTGTTTGCCTTGATAGGTAAACTGTTCGGGACATTTTCCCATATAAGCATCAATAATGCCTTGTACACCATTTTGCCACGCAGGACTCAACTCTTCATGTTCTTCTTCGGCTATTGTGGCAACATATTTCTCAAGACAAGGGAAAAATTCACCAAAGTTAGCAAGGCTATCTCCTACCAATGATCCTGGTTTTGCCATTGCATCTTCGGGTACAACACCGTAGGTTTGGATCATTTCGAGAGCGTCATCGGCACTACCGCCTTCAGAAAAACGACTTTTACCGTGCATGCGTGTATGAAAGATAGCTTCATCGAGATAATTTTTATTGGCAACAAACATCTCGCTTAAATCGTAGGTCTTGCCAGTGGCTTTGATAATCTCGCTTTCAAAGAAGCCTAGTGTGGCATAACACCAACAAGTACCACTCTTATATTGGTTTTTGATAGGAGAGATAGCATTTGCTTTAATGGTTGTAAACTGGAAGTCGGCTGTACATTTGTTTTCTGTACTTTGTGCGTTTGCTATTAGTGTTATAGCAGTAAGTGCAAGGGATAAGTATCTTTTCATTGTTATAAAATAGATTGTTTTTAACGCAAAGATACAGAAAAAAATGATAAGACAAATCTATAGAAAGAAAATTGAAGGATATGTCATACAATTTTTGCTATATCTGACTTTTTTAGTAATTTTGCATGAATTTCGAAATTAATAATACATCTATAGATAATGAAGATATCATACAAATGGCTAAAGGAATATGTAGATTTTAGTTTAACCCCAGAAAAGCTTGCTGAGGCTTTAACCTCAACTGGTTTGGAGGTGGGTTCATTGGATGAAGTAGAAACCATTCGTGGTGGACTAAAAGGGCTATTCGTTGGAAAAGTGCTTACTTGTGAAATGCACCCAAATTCTGATCACTTACATGTTACTACTGTTGACCTCGGTAAGGGTGAAGCGCAGCAGATAGTTTGTGGTGCTCCTAATGTGGACGCTGGGCAGAAAGTGATAGTAGCCGATTTGGGGTGTGTGCTTTATGATGGCGATAAAGAGTTTGTTATCAAGAAAAGTAAGCTTCGTGGTGTAGAGAGCCTTGGTATGATATGTGCCGAAGACGAAATTGGTGTAGGTACTTCGCATGATGGTATCATTGTATTGCCAGAAGATGCTCCTGTAGGTCAGCCCGCAGCAGAATATTACCAACTAGATAGTGATTGGGTAATTGATATTGATATTACTGCTAATCGTGCCGATGCGTTGAGCCATTATGGTGTGGCGCGCGATTTGTACGCATGGTTAAAGCAAAATGGTTATGAAACTAGCTTACATCGCCCTTCATGTGATGCTTTTTATGTAGATAATCACGACTTGCCTATTAAGGTTACCATCGAAAATACGGATGCTTGTCGCCGTTATGCTTGTTTGAGTGTAACTGATTGTGAAGTGAAAGAAAGTCCAAAATGGTTGCAAGACAAGTTGAACGTAATAGGTTTGCGCCCTATTAATAATATTGTAGATATTACTAATTATATAATGTGGGCCTATGGGCAACCTATGCACTGCTTTGATGCAGATATGGTAAGTGGTAACCACATTATAGTAAAAGATAAAAACGAAGGTAAAAAATTTATTACCCTTGATGGTGAAGAACACACCCTTGGTGAACACGATTTGGCTATTTGCAACGAGAAAGAGCCAATGTGTATTGCTGGTGTTTTCGGTGGTAAGGGTAGTGGAACCTACGAAACTACAAAACATGTGGTCTTGGAGAGTGCTTATTTCCATCCAACATGGATAAGAAAAAGTGCTCGCCGTCATGGTTTATCTACTGATGCTAGTTTCCGCTTTGAGCGTGGTATTGACCCTAATGGAACGGTTTACGCTTTGAAACAAGCTGCTATCTTATGTAAGCAATTGGCTGGTGGTAAGATAAGTATGGAGATTTGCGATGAGTATCCAACTCCGATGGCTGATTTTCCAGTTCGATTGAATTATGAATATTGTGATCGCTTGATAGGAAAGCAGATTGGCACAGATACGATAAAAAATATTGTAACTTCTCTTGAAATGGAGATAGATAAAGAGGATACAGAGGGGCTTGATCTTCTTGTTCCTGCTTATCGTGTAGATGTGAAGCGTCCTTGTGATGTGGTAGAAGAAATTTTGCGTATTTATGGATATAATAATGTAGAGATCCCTACTACACTAAAATCGTCTTTGACAATAGCTGAAGAAGCTGATAAGAACTATCATCGCGAGAACGTAGTGAGCGAACAACTGGTAGGTGCAGGGTTCTCTGAAATATTGAATAACTCATTGACGAAAGCTTCTTATTACGAGCAAACTGGCTTGAATAAGTATCCTTGGGAAGAGGCTGTAAAGATAATGAACCCTCTATCGGCTGATCTTGGTGTAATGCGCCAAACTTTATTGTTTGGTGGACTCGAGAGCCTTGCACATAACATTAACCGTAAGGCTACTAATCTTCGCTTCTTCGAGGTGGGTAATGTTTACAAATTCACACAAGATAAATATACAGAAGAGAGTCCTATAAAGGCATACAATCAGGAATATCACATGGCATTGTGGCTAACAGGTAAGCACATTGAAGGTTCTTGGGTACATCCTAATGAGGAAAGTACATTCTATGAACTGAAAGCGTATGTAGAGAATATTCTTCGCCGTGTAGGTGTTCAGCAAGGAGTACTTGTAAGTGAGGCTTCAGATAATAATATATTTGATAAAGCAATTGCACTAAAAACACGAGGTGGTAAGCTAATTGTGGAAATGGGTATATTGAGTATTGCTTTATTGAAGCGTATGGAAATAGCTCAAAAGGTGTTCTTTGCAGAGATTAACTGGACTGAACTAATGAAAATTATTCGTAAGAATAAGCTTCAGTTTGAGGAACTTTCTAAATATCCTGCGGTTAGTCGTGATTTGGCATTGTTGCTAGATAACGCCGTAGAGTTTGCACAAATTGAAGAGATTGCTCGTCAAACAGAGAAGAAATTATTAAAAAAGGTAGAATTATTTGATGTATATCAGGGTAAGAACTTACCAGAAGGCAAGAAGAGTTATGCCGTTAATTTCATTCTTCAAGATGCAACAAAAACTTTAAATGATAAAGCTATTGATGCTATCATGCAAAAATTAATTAAGAACTTAACAACAAAACTCGGAGCAGAACTCCGTTAATAAAATAATATTTTTTATTCCCATGGGAAGAGCATTTGAATATCGCAAAGCGACAAAACTAAAGCGTTGGGGCCACATGGCTCGTACATTTACTAAGTTAGGTAAGGAAATAGCTATCGCCGTTAAAGCAGGTGGCCCTGAACCTGAGAATAATCCACGTTTGCGTGCTATCATAGCAACTTGTAAGCGTGAGAATATGCCTAAGGATAATATTCAGCGTGCTATTAAGAACGCACTGGGTAAGGATACGAGCGATTATAAGGAAGTAACTTATGAAGGATATGGTCCTCACGGCATAGCTGTGTTTGTAGAAACCTTGACGGATAATACAACACGAACAGTAGGTGAGGTTCGTTCTATTTTTAACAAGTTTAATGGTAACATGGGAACGCAGGGGTCTTTGAGTTTCTTGTTCGACCATAAGGCTGTATTCTCTTTTAAGAAAAAAGAGGGGGTGGATATGGAAGAACTAATTCTTGACCTGATCGACTATGGCGTAGAAGATGAGTTTGATGAAGATGAGGAAGAAAACGAAATCACTATCTATGGTGAGCCAACAAGCTTTGGTGAAATCCAAAAACACTTAGAAGAAAATGGTTTCGAAATTACTTCAGCCGAATTTACTCGCATTCCTAACGATTTAAAGGAGGTTATGGAAGAAGAGCGTGCTACAATTGATAAGATGGTAGAACGTCTTGAAGATTTCGATGATGTACAAAATGTATATACTAATATGAAGCCAGCAGAATAGTTTAGGGCTATTTATTATACAATATAAAAGTGGATTGCCATTCCTTAGAAGAGCAATCCACTTTTACTTTTATTATAGTGTGGTGTGATAATACTATTTCTTTTTCTTCCAGCCGAAGAAACCTTTTTTATTATTGCTTATTTTCTTGTGCCCGCCAAACTTTCGATAAAGTTTCCAGCCAAGCATTAAACCATCTACAACGTTTGCACCTGTAGTAAACATATTGGTAAAGCGTTGTGTAGGGGTAGTGTTGTCTTTAGGTGTATGAACAAGACTATTCCAAATAGTTTGCATCTTGCTGCTATCCTTCAAAATTTCAGATTTAAGCTCAGCTTTACGCAAGCGAATATCTTTCAAAGAGCGATATTCATTTGTATTCGAGGAAAATATGTTTAAACCCATATACTTGTTCTGATTATTTAGCTAATAGCAAACTTGCTAAGAATTTTACTAAAGGCTTTTCTATCAACGTATGACGGAAAATTAGGGTAAAGAAAAATATTACAACATAAGTGCAACCAATAATTGAGAAGCTCCAAATAAGTGATCCTAATAAAACTTCTAAAGCGTAGGCTGCTGCAAATGAAAAATAAATCAAAGCAATAAGAAATAGTGTAATAAAAACAACTGTTAAAGTGATAGCCGTTAAGAGCTTAACGACTTTTTCAACTACATCGAGCTTCACATATTCTGTCTGAAGCCCGATGTAATTTTTAAGCACTTCTCCTAGTTGTGCTATTGTTTCAATGTTCTTATCGTTTGAAAACATATCTTTTTATTAATCAATAACAGAAGATGCTGCTTCCTTAATGTCCTGTACAAAATCGTCAGTTTCTTTACGACTTAACTTAATATCGTGTTTTTGACAGAAATCATCTACAGCACTAGATATTTTATTACGAGTATCTTCACCCTTTTCAGGAGCTGCTAGCAGTCCTACTGCTGCTCCCGCGATAGCGCCGCCAATAAAAGCGAACAAATAACCTAATGTTTTCATTGTCTCTAATTTTAATAAGTGAATAATAATATTATGATGTTAATGGCAAATATACTCATTCTTTCTTATAATCGCAAAGGATAAAAGCGTAATTTCTATTAAAAATGGAACAATTTCTTTATTTAACAATCTTTATGTAGCTTACTTTCCGATGTTTGATACTTAATTTGTAATTTCGCAACAATTACTTAAATATGGAATAAGGTATAATCTATCAATAAAAACAACGATTATGAAAAAAATAATGATTTTGGGCGGTGCCCTATTAGTTGCAGTTTCATTTACAGGTTGTAAATCAAGCGAGAGTGCTTACAAAAAGGCTTACGAAAAGGCTAAGGCACAAGATCAGACAACAGTAACTACTACCACCACAACAACAGAAAATGAAACACCTGTTGTAACTCCTGTAGAGACTACTCCTGTTACTGAAACTCGTGTGCAAGATAATTATGACAACGAACCAGTTCGTCGTGAGAATGTTGCAGTTGTAAATGGTGCAGGATTGAAAAACTATAGTGTCGTTGTAGGTTCTTTTGGTGTTAAAGCAAATGCTGAAGGTTTGCAAGGTCGCTTGAAGAGTGCTGGTTATGATGCACAAGTAGCCTACAATAGTGGTAATAATATGTATCGTGTAGTTGCTTCTAGCTATGATTCTAAAGCTTCTGCTGTGCAGAGTCGTAACCAACTACGTGCTACATACCCCGACGCATGGTTGCTTGCTAAGTAAAGCATGGGTAGAATCCTTGCAATAGATTACGGAAAAAAACGTACAGGTATAGCAGTCACTGATCCATTACGCATTATAGCAAATGGATTGGCGACTGTTCCTACATCTGAACTATACGATTATCTCGTGGCTTATATTAGGAGTGAGGCTGTTGATAAGATAGTAATAGGAAAGCCTATACAAGCTAATGGGCAGCCGAGTGAGAACTTTGCTCGTGTGGAACAGTTTGCTAATAGGTGGAAGAAAGTGCAACCCACCATACCAATAGAATTTTATGATGAACGCTTTACTTCCGTAATAGCCCATCAGGCAATGATAGCAGGAGGAGTTAAAAAGAAAACCAGAAGAGAAGATAAAGGATTGGTAGACGAAATATCTGCAACCATTATCTTACAAGATTTTATGAGATCAAAAGGAATGTAGGTGTCATTCCTTTTTTGTGTGTATATGCAATTATAATAAGAAATAAAGAATAGAGGATAATAAATGATTTTACCAATTTATACATACGGGCAACCTGTATTAAGAAAAGTAGCTCAAGATATTCCTACAGATTATCCTGACTTGCAAGCGCTAATTCAAAATATGTTTGAGACTTGTAGTGCTAGCGATGGTGTTGGGTTAGCTGCTCCTCAAATAGGTAAGTCTATTCGGGTTGTGGTTATAGATCTTGATGTTATGTCAGATGCCTTTCCTGAGTATAAAGATTATAAGCATGCTTTTATTAATGGACATATCTTAGAATTTGATGATACCGAGACCGAAATTATGGAAGAGGGCTGTCTTTCTTTGCCAGGATTGCATGAAAAAGTAGAACGTGCGAAGCGTGTACATGTAGAATGGCTTGACGAAAATCTTCAACATCATGATGAGTGGATTGATGGTTTCTTAGCTCGTGTTATCCAACATGAATTTGATCATTTAGAAGGTAAGGTTTTTACAGATAGGGTTTCGCCTTTCCGTAAACAGATGATTAAAAACAAGATGAAGGCGATGTTACAGGGAAAGGTAAACTGTAGGTATCGTGTAAAGACTCCAACGAGGTAATTTTTATTTTACGAGGAATAATGCTAAGAAGTGGCATAATAGCTTTGATGTTCTTATTTTCGTTATCAAGTTCTGCTCAATATAATATCAAAAAATTATTAGAGGAGGGAAAACAACAGTTAGATCAAGGCTATTATGTTACTTCTATGCAAATAGGTATGCGCATAGTGAGCCTAAAGCCTCAACTTTATGAGGCTTGGTATATGATGGCAAAAGCAAAATATCATTTGGAAGATTTTAAAGGTGCTGAGGAAGATAGTAAGCAAGCTTTAAAACTTCAACCTTATATTGCTGATATTTATGACCTTTATGCTATGACTTGTATCAAAGAAGAAAAGTATGACAGTGCTATTGTGGCATATACAAAAGCATTAGTTCTTGATAAAACTAATAGGGATTATTTGTTTAATAGAGCTTTTTGCTATTATCAAATAGGAAAGAATGCTGAAGCTAAAAGAGAACTTTCTAAAATTATTATGCGCTGGAAAAATTTCTCAGAAGCAAAAGATTTGTTAGATGATATAAATAATAATCGTTTACCTAAGAAGAAAAAAGAATATCATCAAAAAATATTTCTTCCTTTTATTAAATCTGCATCTAATTTAAATTCTAAAATCTCTATAGAGTTAAAGTAGTTCTGTACTTTTTAATGAATAACTTATTGGTTATTAGTAAAATATAATATAATATTTAATATAAGTATTATATTTGTTGGTGTATAAATAGCTTTAATTCTTTGATTTAATATCTTTATTGTTGGTATTATAAGAAATCTTTTTCTATCTTTGCAGATATAAAGTTATCTAAAATGGAAAACTTTTAATGAAAATATTAATATAAAGTTTTCCAAAAAAGAAAACTTTTTAAAAAGAGATATAACAAAAAATATAACTTTATAATACTTAGACAATAATGGCAATGCAAAATTTTACTATTACAAAACGTGATGGTTCTAAGGAATTGTTCTCTTTAGATAAGATTATGGGGGCTATCTTAAAGGGCTTTGAAAGTGTTAACGAACCAACAGATCTTACCACAGTGTCAAAAATACTTTCAAATATAAAGATACATGATGATATTACCGTAGAGGAGATACAGAACCAAGTAGAAGAGTCTTTGATGAAAGAAGGTTTTTACCATGTTGCTAAAAGCTTTATAGTGTATCGTCATCAGCATAGTGAAGATAGAGAAACACAAGAAAAGATAAAGTTTTTGACAGAATATTGTGGTGCTAGTAATGCTGCAACAAGCTCTAAGTATGATGCTAATGCCAATGTTGAAAATAAAAACATAGCAACCTTAATAGGTGAACTTCCAAAGCAAGGCTTTATTCGAATGAATAGACGTTTGCTAACAGATAGAATAAAGCAAATGTATGGCAAACAATTAGCAAATGAATATCTTGACCTGCTGACACATCATTTTATATATAAGAATGATGAAACTAACCTTGCTAACTATTGCGCTTCTATCACTATGTATCCTTGGTTAATTGGTGGTACGACCTCAATTGGTGGAAACTCTACTGCACCAACCAACTTGAAAAGTTTTTGCGGAGGTTTTATTAATATGGTATTTATGGTATCAAGTATGCTTGCAGGGGCATGTGCTACACCAGAGTTCTTGATGTATATGAACTATTTTATACAAAAAGAGTATGGTAAGGATTATTGGAAACATACTGATAAAGTTATTGATCTAAGTTTGCGTAAGCGTACTATAGATAAGATGCTAACTGATTACTTTGAGCAGATAGTCTATTCTTTAAACCAACCAACAGGAGCTAGAAACTTTCAAGCTGTATTCTGGAATATCTCTTATTATGATAAGTATTACTTCGAATCATTATTTGGTAATTTCTTCTTTCCTGATGGATCACAACCAGATTGGGAGTCATTATCTTGGTTGCAAAAGCGTTTTATGAATTGGTTTAATCAAGAGCGTACACGTACAGTACTTACTTTCCCTGTAGAAACAATGGCTTTATTAGCTAATAATGGTGAATGTAGAGATGAGGAATGGGGTAATTTTGCTGCAGAAATGTATAGTAAAGGACATAGTTTCTTTACTTATATGAGCGATAATGCCGATTCTTTGAGTTCTTGTTGTCGTCTTCGCAATGAAATTCAAGATAATGGTTTCTCTTATACTCTTGGTGCCGGTGGTGTTTCTACTGGATCGAAGAGTGTGCTTACTATAAATCTTAATCGCTGTATTCAGTATGCAGTAAATAAGGGTGAAGATTATAAGGCTTATTTAGATTATGTTATTAAACTTTGCCATAAGGTACAGTTAGCATACAATGAAAATTTGAAGCACTTCTTAAAGAATAAGATGTTACCCTTGTTTGATGCTGGATATATTAATATCAATCGTCAATACCTAACCATAGGTATTAATGGTTTAGTTGAAGCTGCTGAATTTATGGGATTAGATATTACACCTAATGATGACTATAAGAATTTTGTTCAAGAAGTTCTTGGTTTGATAGAAAAAAACAACAAGGAGTTTAAGACAAAAGAGGCTATGTTTAATTGTGAAATGATCCCTGCAGAAAACGTTGGTGTAAAGCATGCGAAGTGGGATCGTGAAGATGGCTACTTTGTTCCTAGAGACTGTTATAATAGTTACTTTTACCGTGTGGAGGACAGCTCTTTAACAATATTGGATAAATTTAAGCTTCATGGTTCTCCATACATTGAACACTTAACAGGGGGATCAGCTCTTCATATGAACTTGGACGAACACTTATCACAAGTACAGTATAAACAATTATTGGGTGTAGCTGCTAAGGAAGGATGTAATTATTTTACATTCAATATTCCTAACACTATTTGTAATGAGTGTGGACATATAGATAAGCGTTATTTGCATGAATGTCCTCATTGCCATTCAAAGAATGTTGATTATCTTACTCGGGTTATAGGCTATATGAAACGTGTAAGTAATTTTTCACAACCACGCCAGCAAGAGGCTGCTAAACGTTATTATGCAGGAACGGAACAATTGAAAGTAGAATAAGGTTTTCTCTAATGCTTAAATTTGTAAATACAGATATCGTGTGTCAAGAATACCCTGACGAGATAGCGTTAGCAATCAATATTTCAGGGTGTCCTTGTCATTGTCCGGGATGTCATAGCAGTTTTTTAGCAGCAGATAAAGGGGAAATGCTTACTTGCGAAGTCGTAGAAAAGTTGATAGAGGAGGCAGACAGTTCTATCTCTTGTATTGGCTTTATGGGTGGTGATGCTGATCCTGCTTGTATTAATATGCTAGCAAGTCATGTCCGAACAAAATTTCCAAAGTTGAAAGTGGGGTGGTATTCTGGGCGAACTATGATAGCTTCTGATATACAATTATCTAATTTTGATTATATAAAAATCGGTCCTTATCTGAAACATCTAGGTGGATTAAAGTCAAAACGAACCAATCAAAAGATGTTTAATATTAATTCGTCAGGAGAAATGATAGATATTACTTATCGTTTCCAAGTGTAATCCTTTTGATATTTTTGAATAAGAATTGATTGCGAAGTTATTTATGAATGATTTTTCGTAAAAGTGTTCATAGAAAACCTTAATTCCGCAGTATTTTTTCTTGTGAGAAAATTTTATATGTTGAGGTGTCTTTTTGGGACTCTATATGTTGATATGAGGTGCTTCGGTGTTTC
>QWCK01001365.1_pt1 | contig 57746 bp, 61 predicted proteins | sample 1972571 | NCBI WGS metagenome assembly QWCK01 (sample SAMN09866710, study PRJNA288562) | Human gut metagenome isolate term2_stool, whole genome shotgun sequencing... | isolation source: gut | host: Homo sapiens | place: USA: California | reverse complement strand
TTGAATTTGAGAAGTCATCGATGACTACAACATCATGTCCGCTCTGTAGTAATTCTACACAGACATGACTACCAATATAACCTGCACCACCTGTAACTAGTACGTTCATATTATTCCTCCACTACTTTACAACCACCAAGTTTTCTTACTTTAAGTACATGACAGCTGCCTTCTCCAAATAATTTTTCAATTTCTTTCTTATATTCTGGGACAAAGTCATTTTCTACAAATGCCTGAATTGTACCTGCGAATCCACCACCATGTACTCTAGATACACCATGGTCTCCTAATACGATTTCACTTAATGCTAGACCTGCAGAAACTGCCTGATGCTTATAATCAAAGTCTGCATAAACATTCTGTAAGAACTTATAGCTTGAGTTACCAGATTCCTTGATTAGCTTCTTGAATAAGTCAAAGTCATCATTGTTTAATGCTTCTACAATCTGAGGTACTCTAGCATTTTCCTTGAAGAAATGAATGGCTCTTAGAATTTCTCTATCATTCTTGACTGCTGCTCTGACATCAGCAAGATGATCAAAGAATTCCTTTTCATCTACTTCTCTTAAGAATTCCTTGCCAAAGTAATGAGCGACATCCTTCATTTCAGTTGGAATAGCACCATAAGCATCTGTTAAGTCTGCATGGCTTCCCTTTGTATCAACGATACATAAGCTATGATCATATTTAGAGAAGTCTACATCTACATGATTTACAACAGGATGTTCTGTATCCTTGAAATCGATAGAGATAAGTCCACCAACGGCACATGCACACTGGTCCATTAATCCACAAGGCTTACCAAAGTATACATTTTCAGCATACTGACCTACTTTTGCGATAGTGACCATATCGATGCTCATATCATTATATAAACCATCAATGATTGTACCAATAATTGTTTCAAAAGCAGCTGAGCTAGATAAACCAGCCCCTACTAATACATCACTTGTAATGAATGCCTTGAAACCACCGATATTGTAACCTAGTTCTTTAAGTTTAGAGACAACACCTCTGATTAGTCCTTCTGAAGTACCTTCTTCTTCATCCTTCTTATCTAAATCATTTAAATAGATTGGCTTAATATTAAAGCTATCAGATACAACATTGATTACATCATCCTGTCTAGCGACTACACCAATCGCATCTAGATTGATAGAACCTGCTAGTACACAACCATGCTGATGGTCTGTATGGTTACCTGAAATTTCGCTTCTACCTGCAGCACTATAGATGCTGACATTTTCATCACCATAAAGTTCAACGAACTTATCTAATGCATTGGCATATCTATCTTTCTGATAATCTACGAGACTTGCATCTTCATATAAGTCTTTCAACATTTCATCATATTTATTAGTTTTAAATTCTTCTTTTAATAAGCTTGCTTTCATTTTGTTACCTCGAATGTATATACTGTTTCTTCTTTAAATTTTTTATTTGCGTTTAAGATGACCTTTGGATTTTCTTCTTTATGAATACTGTCTGGTAAATAACTTGTTTCAATACATAATGCATCTTGTGGATGCATAGTATATCCATATTTATCTAGCTGTCCATCTAAATAGTTTGCACTATATACCTGTGCTGATGGATATGTAGTAGATACAGTTAATTTAATACCAGTTTCTGGAGAATAAAGTTCTGCTTGATTTTTATCTGTATTAAATACAAATGGATGATCATAACCACGGGCTGTGATTAACTGTGGATGATTGTCTTTGATACAGTCTCCAATCACTTTTTCACTTCTAAAGTCAAATGGAGTATTTGTGACATCTAATAATTCACCTGTATATAATCCATCACCATCAACGCAGCCTACTTCATCAGCATTGAGTTTTAATACATGATTATGAACACTTGATGCATGTCCATTTAAGTTGAAATATGAATGGTTTGTGATATTGATGATTGTATCCTGATCACTTGTTGCTTCATAGCGCATATGAAGTGATGTTCCTTCGATTGTATAATAAGCATAGAAATCTAATGTACCTGGATAGCCTTCTTCACCATCTTTAGATACATAGTGGAACTTGACACCATCTTCAATAAATTCATAATCAAATACCTTGTAAGAGAATCCTTCAATACCACCATGTAATGAGTTAGGACCATTATTAATAGGAACATTATAAGTCTTCCCATTTAATGTGAAGTTTCCCTTCTCAATACGGTTGCATACTCGTCCTACCAAAGCGCCAAGATATGTACCATCTCTCTTCTGGTAATCTGATACTTCAGGGAAGCCTAATACACAATCACATGGATTTCCTTCTTTGTCCTTCACTACAGCTTTAAGTAGTGTACAGCCAAAGTTTGTGACTTCTACATAGAAGTCTTTGTTTTCTAAGCCGATGACAACAATATCGTCATCTAATTCTTTCTTAATTTCTACCATAAGCCCTCCACGAAGCGACTGAATCCTTCAATTCCTTCATCAGTCATTTTATATACACCAGCATCTTCTAATACTGCTACAAACTTCTTAGTGACTTCTACTTCTAGGAATTTATCAACATCCTCGTAGTCACAATTCTTAAGATATTTGTACCAGTCCGCATGCTTCTGTAATGATTCATTTGAATCAAAATCCGCATTACCTAATAGACACTGTTTGATATCTTCTAATTCATTCTTTAATCTTGCAGGAAGAACAGCTAAGCCCATTACTTCAATTAAGCCGATGTTTTCCTTCTTAATGTGGTGATGCTGTGCATGAGGGTGGAAGATTCCTAATGGATATTCTTCAGTCGTACGGTTATTTCTAAGTACTAGATCTAACTGATACAATCCATCCTTCATACGTGCAATTGGTGTTACTGTGTTATGTCTTATACCATCTGTATATGCAATGATATCTAGTGATTCATCACTATAATCAATCCATTTTTCAAGAATAACATCAGCCAAAGCAATAATTTTTTCTTTGGAAGTAGAGGTAAGTCTTAGAGTTGACAATGGCCAATACAGCATATCTACCTGTACCTGATCATGTTGATAACTCTTGATTACTTTTGCATCTTCCATAGGAAAATGATGACGACCGCCTTGGTAGTGATCATGGGTAAGGATAGAACCACCTACGATTGGTAGATCAGCATTACTTCCCAGCATATAATGAGGGAACTTATCTACAAATGCGAATAGATGCTCGAATGTATTGTGATCAATTTTCATTGGCTGATGTTCTTCATTAAATACGATACAGTGTTCATTGTAGTAAACATAAGGTGAATACTGTAGGTAATAGCGATGACCTGCAAGATCTAATGGGATGATACGATGATTCTGTCTAGCAGGATGCTTCATATTACCTGCAAATCCAACGTTTTCTTTACACAATAAGCAAAGAGGATAGTTTGCAGATTTGATATTCTTTGCAGCTGCAATCGCTTTAGGGTCCTTTTCTGGTTTAGAAAGGTTGATAGTGATCTGAATATCACCATATTTAACATAATGGTTAAACTTGATATTCTTATCAATACGTGATTTACGAATATAGTTACTACTAATACTTAAATCATAGAAGTAGTCTGTTGCTTTTTCTGGAGATTCATTATAAAGAGTGTTGAACTTATTTATTACTTCACTAGGACGAGGCATGAGGCAGTTCATAAGTCTTGTATCAAATAAATCTTTTTCAGTCACAGAATCTGAAATCATGCCTTTTTCTACTGCATAGTCAAGAATAAGATCAATGATATCCTGTGCTGTTTCTAATTTTTCATCGATTTCTTCTAGTTCAAATTCATCTAACTGAAGTAAGTCTAGAATTAAATTTGCGGCATAGTACAAGTCATCTGTACCAATCATGCCTTTTTGTAACGCAAAGTTAAGTAATCTGTTGATTTGATGGTTCATTATGGGGTCTCCTTTTTTTATTTTGTTATTTTCTTCACCTACTATAATAAACTTTTTAGTAAAATAATCAATATTTTTTTAATTATTTTACTATTTTGTTTACTTATTATTTTACTAAAATAAAAAGAGAGAAGTTTTATTACTTCTCTCTGCATGAATTTCTAATAACTAATTGACATGGTAATTGTATTCTACGTGGATAGCTGATATCCTCTTCTGTGATCATTCTATGTAATAATGAAGCCCCCATCTCTCCCATCTCACTTGAAGGTGCATAGACAGTAGATAATGTAGGTCGTGTGAAGTTACATGCATCCACATCATTGAATCCCATAATGGACACTTCTTCTGGCACCTTTATTTTTGCATCTAATAAAGCCTGCATAGCCCCCATCGCAAGAGGATCATTGGCACAGAATATTGCGGAAGGTATTTTTCCTTCTTCAATCACACGATTCATGACAGAATAGCCTTCATCTCCTGTCATTTCATGATTAGTTGTAAATATCTCATATTTTATTCCTAGATATTCGCAATATTTAATAAAGCTTTTCTTTCTAGAAATTGTTTGTAAAGACATTTCATCATATTCATTTCTTCCCATAAAACCAATCGTTTCATGTCCCTGTGAATGAAAATAGTTAACTACTTTATACATCGCGTCATCAAAATCCAATGAGATACAAACATTTGTGATCGGAGACAAATCCATATCTAATAAAACAATTCTACTAGATAACTTACTAAATGTATCAAGATACTTCTTTTCAAACTTTCCAATACAGATAATACCATCCACACCTTCTAATACCTGCTTCATATTCATATCATCGTATCTTACTTTTGTCGAAGCCATCTTTTCTTTTCTTAAATATTTCTCTACACCCTGTAAAATAGATAAGAAATAAGTATCTCTAAATTCCTGTTCAAATGTATAACACTGGATAATACCTATATTAAATGTTTTCTTCTTTTCTTTTGATTTTAAGGAGTAATTGAGTTCACTAGCCACTCTTAATATCTTCTCTTTTGTCTCAGGTAAAACCCTCAATGTTTTATCTTCATTTAATACTCTTGATACAGTTGCGATAGATACATTAGCTGCTTTCGCAACATCTTTAATTGTAGCCATTTCTTTTTCCTCCTTAACATTACTATAATAATTAATATATCACAATCTAGATAAAATGAGGTAAAATTTTTAGTAATATTTTAACCAATTTTAATGATACATTATTTTTTCTTTATTTTCATTGTATATATCAAGTATTTTTCTACCTTGCCTATAATTTCTTCATTTTTTTATTGACGAGTGTATTTCTACATGTTATTATAGGTGAGCAGTCAAGAAATGGGCCTGTAGCTCAGTTGGTTAGAGCGCACCCCTGATAAGGGTGAGGTCGATGGTTCAAATCCATTCAGGCCCACCATGTTTATTTAAAATTTTTCTGGGGCCTTAGCTCAGCTGGGAGAGCGCCTGCTTTGCACGCAGGAGGTCAGGAGTTCGATCCTCCTAGGCTCCACCATGCTTAATGATTGAACTCTGTATCAGGGTATAAATAAAGCAGACAATGTTAACATCGCCTGCTTGTTGTCAATTATTAATGATTATGATATAATCCCTTTCGTGAAGTAAACTTCAGCCTAAGGATATTATATATCAATCAAGCGTTTGTGCTTGATCATTCATCAATTAACTTCAAGCTGTATTTGATGTTAATTCTATCGGCTTCCAGCTTATTAGGCTGGAGCTTTTTTATATGTATCAAATTTTGCAACATCATTTTACCACATTATGTGATGGAATGATATTGTTTTTTACTATGTTTTTTTATTTTTTATTTGCTGGAGTAAGGATAAACCACGCAAGTTCCGCTTTCTCTTCGACAGTGAGTTCTTCAAGCTGTTCTCTGACGCTGTTTTTGATTTCATCGAGACTTCGTCTCTCGCAGATTTCTGAATCTCCAAGAAGATATGAACCTGTCGTATTAAGTGCCATAGCAATCTTCTCAAGATTGCCAGCTGAAGGAAAAGCTTTCTCGTTTGTAAGACGGCTTATGATGCTCTGTGATACACCACTACTCTCTGAAAGCTGTAGTGCATTCATACCAAGCATACTCATCCTCTCTTTTACTCTCTGTGCAAGAATGGCTTTCTTATTCTTATCCATTCTCATCTCCTCCTTGCATCTATATAATATCACTTATATTCCATATTGTCAATATAATTCCTATTTCGGAATTATATTTTTTTATCTGCACTTATCTCAGATTCCTTGAATTCGATTGTAATGACCTTCTTTTCCTGAAGGTCAACAACTATACATCTGATATGCATTTCAACAAATGCCTTCTTCTGTTCAGCATCTTCAAAATCGCTGAACACTCTCACTGCATCAAGACTCTGAATGGCGGAACGCTTTCTTCTTGCATCTCTGAGTTCATTTTCTATTGCAGTCAGCATAATCTGCATGTTTTCGACACTGACAGCTCCTTCCAGGAACTTATCGTTCAATTTACTCCTCCTGCTAAGGAGCAGGGTTTCAATGTCTCTGAGGGCGTTATAACGGTTCTTGAAATCCTTTGTAGCATTATCCACTTTAAACTCTGAGAGTTCATCCTCCACATCGCTCTGACGTATCCTCTTTCTGCATGACGGGCAGAAATAATAGAGATACATCTTCTTCATCTTGCCATATGCTGATTTGCACAGGAGCGTACTTCCACATCTTCTGCATATGAGAACGGATGTGAAGATGTATCTATCTGACTTATGCGAGTGTGTCACGAGATTACTTTCAGCTTTCTTCTGTATCTCTTCAGTGATGATTGCAGGAATCAGACCATCATAGTCCTTGCCATACACACTTATAGTTCCTGTGTATTTCCTGTTCTTGATAATCCTCCTGATGCGACCCATCGTGAAGATTTCCTTGTCCTGACGTATATTCGCCATTCTGACTATCTCTCTCATTCGGTAGCCTTCACACGCCATCTGGAATATCTCCATAACTAAGGATGCCTCTTCTGGATTGAGCACCATCCTGCCGTCATCATCCTTCATATAGCCATAGTGTCTCATACCACTGAACGGATATCTGCCCGACTCAGCTATATTGATGATTGCATCTCTTGTACGCTCTGACGTTCTTTCACGTTCATACTGGTGAGTTGCCATTTTGATTGTAGTCATGAATCGCTCACTTGCAGTCTCGAAGGAAGGATTATCATAAAGGCACTTGAGAGATACTCCATACTTATCAAGCATCTTCAGCAATGACATCATGTCCATGATATCACGGCTGATTCTTGACATGTCATAGGCAACTATAAGGTCCATCTGCCTGGTCTTTATATCGCCTATGAGAGACCTCATTGCGGGTCTCTCAAGGCTTTTTGCAGACCACCCATCATCTATATACCACTTTATTTCTGACTCATCTGAGATGATTTCAAGCATCTCACAGTGATTGATGATGATTCTCTTCTGCATCTCGATTGATACGCCATCTTCCGCCTGCCTCAGTGTTGAAACACGGAGATAGCCTGCTATTCTCATTGTTCCACAGCTTTCTCTGGAGTAGCGGTCTTTCCTGCTTCAGGCTCCCTCTTATGACCTGCCTTTCTTGCAGACTTCCTCTTCTGTTGTTCCAGCATCTTCTTCTTATTGAGTTCCTTTCTTCTCTTCTTCGCCTCGATTCTTCTTTCATACTCTTCTCGTCTCTTTGACTTGCGGACTATAGCTATCTTGTGGTCCTGCTGATCATATGTCTTGTGAAGAGATGATGCCATCATCTTAGCCTTGTTGAGTCTATCCCAGAATGCATCATACTTCTGAAACTGCTCCTCAAGACGGCATACAGCTGTTGCTGTCGGATGATACTTCTCCATGAGGTCCCATGCCTTCCCTTCAAAGATCTCTTCTACTCTTCCGACTGTGACGTATGTTGAGTGTCCTCTTCTTACATCTCCTTTTCTTCTTTCACGTGAGACTGAATACTGTAGAAGAACAGCATCACCGACTTCCACATCCTTGAGGGGGCATGCAAAGTAATAGTCTTTCTGATTATCATTTATAGGCTTTGCGGTCTGCTGTTGCAGTTTGCATCTGATCACTTTCATATTGATTCTCCTTTTTATTTTTTCTATCTAAAGCAAGAAACGGAAGAGATGCCACCATCTCTCCCGCTTCTTTCGCTTCTTTCGAATACATATATATTGTAAAGATTTCTTTGTTTCATGTCAACATCACCTTTTATTCTGGATATCCTGGCATCCAGAATAAAAGACAGGCATCAAGCCTGTCTAGTAAATTGCATCGTTCATTCTACGAGTATCCTATATGGGATTAGGATTATTATATCACTGATTATGCATTCTAACAACTCACCTAATAGACAGAGACTGCTGTTAGGTATCCAGCAGTCTCCAGCTTATTTAAAGTTGTTCAGGTTCCACTTTGTCCTCGTGAGAATGGAATGTTCGCACGAATTCAGGGAAGGAATCCATTTGTGCGGAATATATATAGAGGAGGACAGGGAAATTATGAGAGTCCTTTTCAGGACAGAGATATTTTATCATTCTACTTCTATTTTTGCAATAGCACCCTCGGTCACCCTCGATGGACCGCAATTACATAGAGATTTTCAGCATAATATGCTATAATATATATGTTCTAGTTTTATTCCCCATAAACATATAAATAGAACAGCACCATATCGCAGCTACGCTGTAATATGGTGCTTTTTTGTACCATTTAATATAAAAAAGGCATGAGGATCAGCCCCATGTCTATTATCAGTTTGTCACATTATCAAACATCTCATCCTGCAACTCAAGCACGGCTAATGCCTTTTTCAGAGTTGTTATAAGATAGTTATCGTACGTAAAGTCCATTCCTTCAACATAGATATCAAAGTCATTGAATACATACGCACCTTCATGCTGAGCGTAATATAAAGCTACCTGAGCGTCTTCCCCTTCTTCAGATATCCATCTCTTAATATCCTCAATATCCTCCTCACAGCCGTAAGATACGTTATCTGCAACGTATTTATCGAAGTTGCTGTCGATGTTTTCCCTGACATAATTGTATGCCGATTTCAAAGCCATAATGCATTCCACCTTTCCGTTCATATAAATAACACTAACACAGATTCAATGATATATCAAAATAAAGAGTGAAATAGAGATAATAATATCCTTTAATTGTATCTATTGTATCTCTTCTTCTCGCCGTGTACTTTACCCTCTCTTTAACCTTCTATGTTGCATCTTTCTCCATATTCCTCTCGACATAGAACATATTTTCTCATCAATACCCAAATACTCTTTCAAAATACCATTATCCACAATATCTAACGCCTTCTCAATGTTCTCCCCACTACGAACAATCTGATCTACTTGTTGCAGAACTTCTCTAACTTTTTCAAGTGGAACACAATCTAAAACAGGCACCAGAACATTTCCTGCTTCTCGAGGTAATATCTCTAACACCCCACCCCCGTAACTACGTCCACATATTTCAGTAAACGCAAAAGAAACACTATTATAATACGATAAAATTATCCTCTCTGGCTCAATACCTTCTTTAAATTTTATCCTATGCATAGTATCAGTAGAAACAGCAGAGCAACAATTCAATACAAATTTAGGATATAAGTTATTTCTGCGCAGAAAAAAAGCATCTGGTACCCATACAGATGGTATTTGATACCATCTTGCTCTGATTTTACATTTATATCCTGTATTCTCGCCATTTTTCTCCCCAAATTCAATATAATCTCTTTGCCCACGACTATATTTTTCTATCGGTATATCTGGAAAATCTACCAAATATGCTGATTTTCCTTGCTCTACATTTTCTTTCCAATCTTCTTTTTTGAAATAGATACTATGTGCATGAGAACTTCTTCCTATTAGCGGTCGTACAACACCTGCTAAATCATATTTTTTAACAGTATTTTTATTTATTGAAAAATACTTATTATTTCCGGTCGTAATTCCTACATTAATAATGCCCGTTTCAGACAATGTTTGAAATCGATTATCTCTTTTCAAATCTGAAATCAATTGATTTTCTTGTATAGTCATAAAATACTTTGTCCATTTTTCATGCACATGATTGAGTTTCTGAAATCCATTTTCATATATATTAAGATTTTCTAAATCTTCAAGATTATTTAGCTCTACAATTTTTATACCTTTTTCCGATTTTCCCTTCTCTCCGATAAAAACTACTACTTCCTGTTCAATTCCAGGAAAAACTAATTCTTCAAATGTCAGCAATGTTATTTTAGACAATTCATTAGATAAAAATAATCTCAAATCCTCCGCATAGGCAACTTGTAAAATTTCTGCTGGAATCACAAATGCAATTTTTCCATTATCACTCAACATATGAACACAGGCAACCATAAATCCTACCCAAGTATTAATTAATTTATTCGCTTTCATCCCATGACTTGTTAAGATTTCAGCCATTTCAGTTCTTTGCTTTTCTTCCAGATATTGATAGCGAATATATGGTGGATTCCCTAATATCAAATCAAATGAGTCCATATCCTTATGTTTATGATAGAACTCAAAAAAATCTCCGTTCACAACATCTATGTTTGAATTATCCTTCAACTTTTCATCTAATTTTTCTGCTTCTTGTTTTTCGATCTCTATAGCGGTCACCTTTTTATACTGCGAAAAAAATTGACTTTCTAGTAATGCTTCTACAAATACTCCATCCCCACAACTTGGTTCTAATATGGATTTTATAGATAAATTGTCTTTAAAAAAATCAACCATCTTTTTGGCTAATTTTAACGGCGTATAATAAGCACCTCTTAATTTTTGCTCTGAGCTATCTTCTTTTAATATCATTTAACCACCTAAAATTTTAAATTATAAATTTTTGTAATATCATCTTCAATTCGTTTACTTAAATTTTCCTTTTCAGCTTCAATTACACTAACTGAAGCTTTATCTTTCCTCTGCTCTAACACATTATTCAATTCTCTAATTCTCTTCACAGAAACAAGTACTGATTCATACAATTCTTTTTGTATTTTATCATTAAAATCCAATTCAACAAAAGGTATCTTTTTCAGTAAATATGTTCCCCTTGCTGTAAATCCTCCCTCAAATTCACTTCCCATAATTTGAAACAGTTTTTCAGTATACGGATGATTTAACCATGCTTGTATATATCGTAAATCATATTTTGAATTAGACAGTTTTGATATAGCACAATATCCTGCCGTTCCTCCAGAAGCAATAAGCATATCATTTTCATCGTATGCATACATGGGGTCTTTACTCAAAATTCTTACAATCAACTTTGGAGTATTCACAAACGCAGTTATTGCTTGAGTTCTTCCATACTGATACCATGTATCTGCTGTTGCATTTTTAATATCTCGACCTTTCCCACCATTTAAGCATTTAGGTACCAATAAGTCATAACAATCTTCCAAATATTGATATGTTCCTGGATATTCTTTTTTCATAACGTCAATGCTAATCAGACTACCATCTGCATTATACGGAAAAATAATACATTTGTCTGTTTTTAATAGCGAATAAGTTCCCATTCCTTTTTCATCTGCCTTAGTAGGTTTAAAGAAAGGCTTTAAAATGCTTTTTTCTATATGATATCTTTTTTCAAACTTATCAACAATTATTTCGTCTTCCTTTTCCAAAACAATTTCATCTTTGCTAAACCAATACACTGGCTTAGGTCTTTCTGCACTTGTTTGAATTCCGTTAAAAATATTTACTATTTCTCCTAATGGTTTGCTATGTTCTTCTACCTTGGCAATCATTTTCATGAATTTAATATCTGTAGTTAGTTTCCATGGATTTTCGTCCAGCATTTTATTCTTAATATTAATATTTTCTTGTTCCTTACCTGTCCAGAGATCAGTTAATGAAATAACATTCATATATTGCAACTGTTTATTACAATCTTTACATAGTGTAATGATGCAACTATAAATAGTTTTATCAGGAAAAAGTTGCATATCTCCAAAATCATCCAATTTTAACACATGTTTAGCTATTATTCGACGTAGTTCTTGTCCTGCTCCTATTTTATAAAATTTATTTGGTACGATATAACACATCTGACCGTTATTTTTTAAGAGGTTAAATGCTTTTTCAAGAAATAAAAAATACTTATCAAACTGTTTATATGCACTTTTATATTTCTTTTTATAAACTGCGAATTCTTCCTCTGTCTCCAATGTGTGTATATCCTCAGTTTTTACATATGGGGGATTACCAACAATAGCATCAAATTTATCCCCTCCATTAATCGTATACCATTCAAATGGTTTTATGTTACACAACATTTCTATTGGCATTTCTTTATCATGAATATCATCCCTACAGATCAATGAATTTCCATTTTTTATATTAGAACTTAGCTCTGGTAAAATCGGAACACATTCTTTCACAGATGCTGGTGTTTCATCCTCTATTAATTTTATCAGTAACGAAAATTTACTAACTTCAACAGCATGCATATCAATGTCTACACCATAAATACATTTTGTTAAAATATCTTTTTTATCAGTTAATGGTAACTTCTTTTTCCCATTGTTTAGTTCTAATAAATGTTTTGGAGCGTTTTGCATATACCATTCTGTACAATAGTCAACTAAAAATTGATATGCTTCCTCCAAAAATACTCCAGAGCCACATGCAATATCAGCAATCTGAATTTTCTTTATTTCATCTGGTGTTTTTTCTTTACAAATTGGTGCTAACGTGTTCTTCACCATATATTTTACGATTTCGACAGGAGTCGATACCACCGAACGATACTTATATTCTTTCTTAGTAGCCAATACTATATTGTGTTCTCTTTCGATAAGACTTTCTGTTAGAAAGCTCTCGTATATTTTTCCTAAAATTCCTGGTTCAATAATATTGAACATATATGGTGTCTTAGGATAATATAATGAAAGAATCATATTAAAAATAATTTCATTTTTTAGATTAAAAATAATATTATCGCCCGCAAACAACTTAGAATTATACTTTTTATCAACTTCCTTAAATACTTTTGTCAATGCATCTTGTAATTCTGCCTTGTTTTGAGCTGTTTCTTTTAAACTTTGATACAAAGGCAAGTTCCTATCTTCACAGATTCTCAAAAAAATAATTTGATTTATAAACTCCTGAACCACATCGTTCAAAAATTCTATATCTCTATAAGTACTATCAGTATGATACAGATAGTCACCAATTTCCAATCTCCACTCATTAATTTGTTTCAAAAAAACTTCATCTACTTCTGTTGAATATCGTTCTTCATTTGGAAATTTTTCTTCAACATATTCATCATATTTTCCAGAATAAACGCTTTCTCGTGAAATCAAATCATATATTTCTTCATACTTTTTTATATACTCCAAATAATGATATTTACGATATAGAGACACTGTTGCTGCATCTCCATCTTGTGGTTTATTAGTAACATCATAAATCATCATATCCTCAAAATTTGTTAATATGGACAATTTATGTTTTGCATTCCATCCGTAACGTCTTGCCTGGATTGCTGGTTCAGCCTCTTCTTTTATGTTCACTGCTGGCTTTTTTGCCTCTACAAATATTTTTGATACCCCATTCAAGGTTAACGTATAGTCTGGTCTATCTCCACTATTTGAAAATTTTTCCACAACCACCTCTTTGTATTGAGGTGATGTTCCTTTCTCATTATGTACATCCCATCCAAAACTCTCTAATAATGGACTTATAAATTCATCTCGACAATCTTGTTCATTAAATTCTCTTGCATTTCTATAAAATTCAACATTTTTTTGATACTGGGCTATTAATCTTGATAATTTTTCTTTATTCATATTTTCATCCCCACTTACTTTCAAAAATTACAGCGTACTTTTACCGCTTTTTACCCATTCATCTACTTCTGCTATTTAAATTTCCATAGTCTTCCAATTTTATGTGCAGGTATATCTGTTTTTTTAATTCATTTTCTAATTGTATCTTTTGTTACTCCTAAGTACTCTGCCGTCTCCTCTAAATTACACCATTTATCTACTAAACCAGTCATTTTCCCTCCACACCTATATCTTTTACATACTCAAACTATCCTCATTCTAACTTTTGTTAATCCGAAAAGCAACCGTATGTTCTATGGTTTGACAGTATTTATTAGTATTTAACAGTGTTTTAAAGGGAAGAAAAAAATCCTTTCCCCTTTATTTTAATTTGTATATAATCAACGGAAAGAGATACTTACTAAAACTATCTTTAGAATCGGGAGAAATGAAAGATGAATAAAATATTAAATTTTGGTAGATTTGTTATAAATGATCCGATGAATAAAAACGCTGAATGGCTCGAAAAGAATATGAGTAATTTCAAGATACTGACAGATGTATTCCCTGTCAGAACTGAGGAAAGATACACATATGATGTCTACACAGGAGTATGTAAAACATATGACTCGTATACGCCAACTGTCGGAGTAGCTGTCGAGTTTGAAAACTATTCAGGAAAAATCTACTGTATCCTTCTTGGAGGATATGACTGTATTCGATATAACTGCTGTAATTCAGATAATATAGAAGCAATGTGGTTTGGTGATGACCTTATAAATATCGAATTCATAGGTCAGACATACCAGGAAAGATGGTTTGACTCAAAAGATAAGGCTAATGATTATCTGAAATCAATCTTAGGATATACTTGCAGTGCAATCAGAATTTAATTGCTGTTCAAGTTAATAGAGATTTAAGAAGATTTCCTTATGTAGGAAGTCTTCTTTTTTAATATTTTTTCGGTTCATTTTCATTGTTATTGGTCTAGTTAAATATAAATCTAAATGATCATTTTCATTATTTTAGTTCTAGCTAAAAAAAACTGTTGCACCCCCTTGGCAAATATCAAGGAGCTTCCCTGCGTGACTCCTCCTTGACATTTTCCTTATCAGAGGTTGCACCTTTAGGAGGCGAGGCGAGTTCGCCTTAAAATTAAGGAGGAATAAAATATGGAAAATCTATCAAAGGAAGAGTTATTTAAGCTTATCGAAGAGGCAGGTAACGAAATTGACTGGGGCGTAAAATGGGATAGTGCCCTTACCTATCTAGAATTCATCAACAATAGCCCAGAGGGTGAAGATATTTCTTTTGATTTGAACTCAGAAGAAATTAATACTCTTGAAAGTGTAGTTCATGATCTATATGAATATTGGGAAGACTTTAATGCTTATGACCATGCTGTGATGTGGTATCAGACTGGAGGAAAATACGGTGGACCTACTGACCTTAGAATTCTGATTGATGATGCAGAGGACATCAAAGACATGTACTACAAGCTTTATAAAAAAATATCTGAAACTGTTCACTAATACTGACAGCATGGCTCTCATGCTGTTTTTTATGTTTTCAGGAAAAATGCTTGCAAAACCATAGGAAAACAATAGCAAATACTTTTTATTCCATAAATGATACTATAAAAGATTATACAAATCTTCTATATAAATATTGCACTATCTATAGCGTGCACTTTTAACGAAAATTGCATGAAATCAGGATAAAAAACGATTATTAGCCTGTTAAGGAGCTTCCCTTCGGGACTCCTCCTTTGACATTCGCCTTTAAGGGCGTGCACCTATAGGAGGCGAGGCTGAAAAGCCGTTAAAAATTAGGAGGAATAGAATATGAGTATTGTTAGTAATCTATTAAATGCATTTGAGAGATATCCATTTAAACTGTCTGAGGCTTATGAGGCATGTCCAACAGTCAACAAGGAAAGCGTACGCAGTAGAATCTATGAGAATCTAGGAACAGTCTTCAGCAAGATTGGCAGAGGTGTCTACCTCGCCAGGGAATCAGACTGTATCGTAATTGAAGGTAACGGAAGGAACTTAAGCTTCCTTAATGATGCAAGCATTGACTGCATCATTACAGACCACCCATGGAGCGATAAGAAATCAAACAAGGGTGGAAATAGAAACTTCGCTGAGTATGATGTATTCGAATATACAGCTGAGGACTTTCTTGAGAAATCAAGAGTACTCAAGGAGGGTAGCTTCCTGTGTGAAGTGATACCTGCTGAGAATGAAAACAACTTTGATTATCTATACAGAATCAAGAAGATGGCACAGGAGGCAGGTTTTGAATACTATGCCAAGGTTCCATGGATAAAGGGTTCATTTGTCAGCAACACAGGCAGAAAAGCCAAGAACAGCGAGGACTTGATGATATTCTCAAAAGGCAAGGCAAGAGCATTGAGAATTGATGCCAAGAAGACCAAAAACACAGGTTCTGAGTGCTTTATGAGTGGTACCAATAGAATGTTGCCTACAGAGTTCAATGTCCCTCCAGTAAAGCGAAAAGAGGTCTTTGCGCAATCACAGAAGCCAGTAGAACTATTCGAACAGCTACTTGAATATCTTACCAAGGAGAATGAGATTGTGCTTGACCAGTTTGCTGGCAGTGGCTCAGTAGGCAAGGCATGCAGAAAGACTGGAAGAAAATCCATTCTGATTGAAAAGAAGCATGAACTTGTTGAAAGGATTGCTTCTGAACTAGACTGCATATCATTTCCATTTGACCACTTGCAGACAGTATAACGTCTTGCTGATTAGAGATAATTGTGCTATAACGAATGTGTCCTCTCGATAGAGGCAGTCGTTAATCCCCTTCAGGGGACGGACGTGGATTGAAATACTAATATTTTATTAGTTGTGTTACGTTGAACGAGAAGAGAGAACCCCAGATGGGGTTCTCTCTTTTTTTATATTCCTTTTCAAGGCGAAATTATTTTCATTCATTTTGTTCTAGAAAAATAAAAAATCAAATGATCAGGTGGAGACCCCCTCCCGCTGTCGGACGGTCTCCACCAAGGATGCTCCACCTGTCCTGCTGGACAGATTACGCATCCTTTTTTCATTGTCATTATTTCTGTTCTAGGTAAAAAGAAAATGCCTGTTGCACCCCCTTGGCAAATATCAAGGAGCTTCCCTGCGGGACTCCTCCTTGACATTTGCCTGATCAGGGGTTGCACCTTTAGGAGGCGAGGCGAGTACGCCTTAAAATCAAGGAGGAATAAAATATGATTAAATTTAAGGTTGGTTGTTATTATGTGATGAGGAGTCCATGCGACCATGAATGTATCTGGGTCTATAAGGTGATTTCCAGAACAGCGAAAACCATCACGCTCTATGATAGTGAGACAACATCAAGATTCAGAATAAGCAAGGCATCTGAAGAGTTCGGAAGAGAAGCCGTATATCCTGAAGGTCAATATTCATTAGGTCCAGTACTTACTGCAAAATGATACTAGTTGGTATCAAATATAAGATTGTAAAATATTTAATGAAAAGAGGAGAAATTGATATGAATATTAATGAAGAATTTAAACTAGAAATGCTTGAAGCAAAAGATAAGGAGGTAATCGATAGTATCAACAGTTATTTCAGAGAGAATGAAATGAACTATGAGGTTGTGAAACTTTATAGGAAGTCAAATCGCAAGAATGAATTATCTCTATATGTAGTCGTTGCAGAACTTGCAAACACACAGAGATATGCAGTATGGACTTCGTGGAATGACTCCAGAAAATGTCTGAACCACGGACACTATGGAATCACATCTATCGAGGACTGCATGGAAGTCGTTGATGAATACACAACCTACATAGATGAGTGCTTCTAAAAGCACTCATAAACAAGTAGAAGAGATCAGCTGAAGTGGTCTCTTCTACCTATATATTAGAATACAAAATAAAGGAGAAATGAATATGATGAAAGTTACTTTACACCCTGCTGAAAGAAATAATTACAAAAGATTCTATGATAGGGGGGATGCTGTATATGAAATCCGAAATGAGGATGGAACACAGATAGAACTCTTATTCCTAACATATTATGTTGATGGTTCACTTTTCATTGAATGGATGGAACTGATGTCTTGTTTCCAGTATAACGGGTATCTTAGACATGTCTTTACAGAACTTCATAGAATGTTTCCTGATAAGGTGATACAGTTACAGTGCAGTGAAGAAAAGGAGTACAAATTCACTGGCATCGGATGCAGAGTGATTGGATATGATGAATGCACTGAACTGAACATTCTAGAATATGATCTGAAGAATCAGAACTAGATGAACTGTTAGAATATCATGAAGACTAAAATAAACAAAAGGAATAGAAGGAATCCCATTCATCTGGGATTCTTTTTTATATTCCTCTTTAAGGCGGTATCATTTTCATTATCGATGTTCTAGAAGATAAAAATCAAAAGATCAGATGCAGATGCCCTCGTTGCCCCTCGGACCATCTGCATCACGGATGCTCCGCCTGTACTACCGTACAGACTACGCATCCTTTTTCATTGTCATTCTTTCTGATCTAGCTTAAAAGAAAATACCTGTTGCACACCCTTGTCTCTGTCAAGGAGCTTCCCTTCGGGACTCCTCCTTTGACATTCGCCTTATTAGGGTGTGCACCTTCAGGAGGCGAGGCGAGTTCGCCTTAAAATTAAGGAGGAATAAAATATGGAATTTAAATTATCATTCAAGGACTGGAACATTGAACGCATGACAGGATATAAGCCTATGACAACATGCTATATGGATTTCAGCATTGCAGAAGCCTTTGGAGAATCAGCAGTACTAGAAACATATGAGTCACTTATGGAACAGATGAAATGTGACTACAGATGGCTAACTGAATTTGTCATGGCTCTCAACTTGAAGATTTGGGAGCATTATGAAACCAATGAAAGACTAGCAGAAATATACAATTCTCTTTGGGAACAGGCACAGAATTATGCCTGCAATAACCTATATGGAGATGAACTCAACTATTTCTACAGTACAACAGATTAAATATAAGGAAAAAAGAAATCTTATTATGGAGGAGGAAAATATTATGGATTATAGTAACAATATCAAGAAAGGAGACATCTTCTATGTCGCCTATGCAAAAGATTATATGAACGGTGATGATGATACAGGAAGACCTGCAATCATCGTATCAAGTGATTCATTGAATCTTCACAGTGAATATGTGAAGGTAGTGTATCTTACCACAAAACAGAAGAAACCAATGCCGACTCATACATTTATATACTGCAAGAAGCCTTCAATGGCTCTATGCGAAACGATTGATACAATCGAGAAGAGTAGATTAGGAACTTACATAAGAACGCTGAATAATGATGAAATGTATAGAATTGACTGCTGTATCATGTGTTCGCTAGGTATTGATTTTCAGACAGCCATTGAACTAAAAACTGAAAGAGACCTTTACAAGAAACTGTATAAGGAACTTCTTGAAAAAGTTGTTAAAAGTATGGATTAACTTCCATACTTTTTTATCTGCGAAACGGTATCATCCTTTTCCTCTGGAAAAGGCTTCTTCTATATTTTTGTGCTTGCACCTTCCGTTGCCTCTCCGACTGCAAGCACATGCTCGTCAGCTTTGCTTCCTCACCTAATCATTTTCATTATCGATGGTCTAATCAAATAAAAATTCAAAAGATCAGGTGCAGTGCCCCTCGTTGCTCTTCGGACGCTCTGCACCACGGATGCTCCACCTGTACTGCCGTACAGACTCCGCATCCTTTTTCATTGTCATTATTTCTGATCTAGCTTAAAAGAAAATGCCTGTTGCACACCCTTGTCTCTGTCAAGGAGCTTCCCTTCGGGACTCCTCCTTTGACATTCGCCTTTAAGGGCGTGCACCTATAGGAGGCGAGGCTGAGAAGCCGTTAAAATTTAGGAGGAATAGAATATGAACAAAAAGTATGATGAAATTGTGAAGTTACCATGTGACAAGTTAGCACAGACAATGAGTGACATCACCTATCTTTATGAGGAGACTAGAGTGCCAAAACAGCACTACAAGAAATTCCTGGATGAATGTGTACAGGAGGAATTGGACACAATCGTCAACAACAGAATCCTTGAAGTCTATGTAAAGACAATCAAGCAGATTATTGAGGAATCACCTTTACTATTCGTCAAGGCACTTATGTGCATTGATAAGAAGATCAACCCTTCTAGTATGCGACCATATGAACAACAGGCACTTATCGTATGTGCTTCACAGTTTGTGGAAAGAAAGAAGAAAGTACAGTATCTTGATGATTCAGTGTACGAATTATTTGATGAAATCATCAATAACGGAACAAAAAGAATTCTTGAGTTATCTGATGATGAAGACGAAACCAATGACAAGGAATTGAATTAAAGGAGGAATAAGAAAATGGAAGATTTACTAAAAAAAATGTTTATGTTTGTAATGTCTGCGAAAGAAGATGATGTGCTATGCATACATATCGAAGAGACAGGTGAGACATATAAATTCAGTTATTATGAAGTTCTTGACATAGTATTTCTTGGAAAACTGCCAGAAAGATTTGAAATGAAAGAGTAATCAGCGAATAGGGGAGACATCTCCCCTATTTCTGCTTTTTTCTGAGAAATGGTATCATCCTTTTCCTTAGGAAAAGGCTTCTTCTATATTTTTGTGCTTGCACCCTCCGTTGCCTCTCCGACTGCAAGCACTGGCTCGTCAGCTGAAGCTTCCTCGCCAAATCATTTTCATTATCGATGGTCTAGTCAAATAAAAATTTAAAAAATCAGATGCAGATGCCCTCGTTGCCTCTCGGACCATCTGCACCACGGATGCTCCGCCTGTCCATGCTGCACAGACTTCGCATCCCTTTTTCATTGTCATTGATTCTGTTCTAGTTTAAAAGAAAATACCTGTTGCACACCCTTTGTCTCATGTCAAGGAGCTTCCCTGTGGGACTCCTCCTTTGACATTCAACTTTTCAAGGGTGTGCACCTTCAGGAGGCGAGGCGAGTACGCCTTAAAATTAAGGAGGAATAAAATATGTTTGAAGCAACAGAAAAAGAAGTAAAAGAATTAAGAAAGGAATATCCAAAAGGAACAAGAGTGGTTCTTGTTCGAATGGACGATACACAGGCACCACCTGTCGGTACCAAAGGCACAGTATTGGGTGTAGATGACACAGGCAGTCTTCTCATGTCTTGGGATAATGGGTGTGGTTTAAACGTAGTCTATGGTGAAGATGAAGTGAAGAAAATCAATGATTCTATGAGTGAATACAGTTTGCGAGATATACTCATTGCATTTTCAATTAAATACAAGGGAATCTTCACAAGCATCTATGGTGCAATAGCAATAAAAGAAGAACTTAGTCATGATGAAATGGAAGAACTTCTCGACAAAGCACCTAAGTACCTCGTCACAATCATAGATGACGATTATCCTTCATCGCTCAAGAAGATTCCATGTCCCCCATTTGTTCTATATTATTGTGGCGATTTGGAAGAAATCAATGAAAAGGAAATATCACTATTCCATGTAGGTTCATTAAAATATGGACATCGTTATTTCATGCCGTCAGCGAATTACTCAAAACGTTTCATCGCCTGTGAGAATCCATTAGAATTCAGCAGTTATCTCAATGAATTGATAACTATCTACAAGAATTGCATTTAATCAATTAAAGTATGGATTAACTTCCATACTTTTTTTAAAAAATTTTCGGTGCTTGCACCCTCCGTTGCCTCTCCGACTGCAAGCACAGGCTCGTCAGCTGAAGCTTCCTCGCCAAATCATTTTCATTATTATTGGTCTAGTTAAATAAAAAATCCAAAGATCAGGTGCAGCTCAAGGAGCTTCCCTTCGGGACTCCTCCTTTGACATTCGCCTTTAAGGGCGTGCACCTATAGGAGGCGAGGCTGAAAAGCCGTTAAAAATTAGGAGGAATAAAAATATGGAAAATTTAGTATCACATGAAGCAATGGTAAAGGAAATTAAGAATTTATGCTGGGACAACAGATACCGTGAAGGTATGACAGTAGAACATCTAGCTGAAGAACTTGATGCACTGGCTGAGGATTTTGACCCTTATGAATACCGTGACAATCTTTTGGACGAAGATAATTATATTGATGAAATCATCTATGATTTAAATGATGGAAGATACATCAATGAATATATGGAATTTCTTCAAATGGTTGCTGAAGAAGATGAGGACAACAGCATTGTTGCAGAAATCCTCATGGTTTACTTAAAGAAATATAAGAAGGGATGCTGAGATCATGAAGAAAAGTGAGGCGATAACACTTAAAACACTAATTCTTAGATAACAAGGAGAAAAGAAAAATGTGGAATATGAATAGTGGATATAGTGGATACAGCATGAGTAATCGTGCAGTTGATGCTTATGAAGATGGCGAAATGCCATTGTCTAAATGGACTAAAAAAATGATAATTAGTGAGGTAGTGGAACACGAACACTTCACCGAGGAAGAACTGAAAAAGTATCCTAAAAATGTTCTTGCAGAATACTTTCTATTCGAAAGCAGTTGGCATCATACAAGTTCTTACTGCAACAAGACATATTTCTATTCGATTGATGAATATATTGCAAAGGAAGGCTCTATTGAAGAATTGGAAGAAATCAAGAAACGCTATGCATCAGAAAGAAAACCAAAGAAAGAAATTAAAAAGTTAGAAGCAAGAAAAGCACATATAACATATCTTGAATGGGGCGGTACTAGAGCTCATCCAAAAGCCACAAATGTTGATGCATATGCAGTAATCATCGGTAATTGGGCGTATTTAGAAGATGGAAAAAAGAAAAGTATCTGTTCAAATGGTTTTAAAGTCAATAAATATCTTGATAGAGCACCACGAGGATCTGCCGTTATTTTTAAGAGAATCTTGAAGAGGCTACCAGATGCAGTAAAAAAGAAAATCTAATGCAATTAAAAAAAGTGAAGCGATAACACTTAAACACTAATTTCCTTATAACAATGGAGGCTGAAAATGATAAAATGAAAAGTACTGGAGAACGTATAAAAGCATTACTTAATGAGAAAAAGATGACACAGAGACAATTAGCTGAATTGTCTGGTGTAACAGAAAGTGCTATATCGCATTACATCAAAGGAGACCGTATTCCTTCAGGAGTCGCATCAGTAAATATTGCCTATGCATTAAGTACAACAATCAACTATATTTTAGGCAAGGACGATTTATTAGATTTTTTAAGCGTAAAACGAATTCTAGAGCAAAATAAGAGCAAAATGACAAATGAGGAAAAAGCTGAATTAATTGAACTGTTACTCAGAAAGGATTAAAAGGAGGAGACAATAATGGAAAGAAAACAGGAAAGTCTCTATAAATATGAAGTATACTGCCCAGTCTGCGGGGCAACATGGAGAAGAAAAACCAGATGCAAATTAGTCAGAGACTCAGATTTATTCTACTGCAAGAGATGCGAGGTGGAATTGAAAGTCAGAGTGATTGGAGGAAAATAAACCATATGACAGATAAAGAAAAATATGAAGAACTCTATAAGAAGTATAATATTCTGTGTGAAGAATACAGGGACCTGAGAGAAGCATACGAAGACCTGCTACGTGACTATATGTGCTATGAATTTGAAATGGGGTGTGATGATTATGAATGATAATAAAAGAATAGTTGCAGGGCATGTAAAGGATGGAAGACTAGCAGTCTATGATATGAAGGGAAATCTGCTTTGCAATGCTTCTCCAGAAGATGAAGCATTCATCATGAATGTTAAGCATGCTTTTAGTGGTTGTGATCTCATTGTTGGATATGAACCACAGACACTTATCAGCTTCATCGTGAAGCATGGTATCACTCTTCAGTCATATAATTTCATTGATATTTCATTCTATACAGATTTCGACTTCAATAGAAAATCACACGGCACAGTCAGCAAACCTTCAATCAATGACATTGCTAAATTATACGGCTTTCCCGTCAATGGAAATGAGGCTAAGGATGATGCACTCATCATCCTTAGAACATTCCTGCTTCTGAGAGAACGTCTAGAAGACAGCAACGCTACAATTTCAGAAAAGGATATCGCTAACAAAGAAGATAGAGACAGCTTCTTTCGCATCATCAACTGGATTGACACAGAATACTGCTCACGTTCAACTAATCTCATCTCAAGAACTGAGGGTAGTCATTCAGTCAGCTATATGACTATAAATTATGATGAGATCAGAACTAGGATATCTAAATGGATAAAGAAGGAATGCACTTATGCAAGAGTATCCTATGATGAGGAATATAGGCTTCACATCTTTACTGGCATTCAATCAAAGGATGAAATGAACTCCAATGAACCTGACACGCAGTATCAGCATATGACTATCATTCCTGTTCCAGAACACATGAACAATATGCTACATAGAAAGGATGTCAGCAGAAAGGATATCTTCAGTAAGGCGGAAAAAGACTGGATTTCACAGAATCTACGAAAAAGCATCATTGAAGAACTTCTTTCATATCTTAAATTTCCAGCTGAAGCAGAAAAGAAGAGTTATGAAGAGATGTTCTCTTCAGGGATGAGTGATATAGATATCGCCCATCGAAAAGGCATCAGACTAGCTACTGTAATTGAAAATAGAATCAGGATTCAGGGCAGTAAGGATATATCCGTCATTGATGGATACATCACCGATGGAACTGAAAAACCTGTTTACAAAGAATTTATCACTAATGACTACTATAAGAGACTGAATGGTACGATCAGTCCTTATAAGGCGAAAAGCACTGAAAGAGCAGTCAGAAACGAGACAGGCATCCATGTAGATTACATCTCAATGATGGCTGTATTTTACAAGATACTATTCAACGGGCATTACATGGATGCTTCCTGTTAAATAAAAAAGAGAAGAGACATGATATCTCCTCTCTATGAAAACGTCACTCTATATCCTGTATATATTCCATCACTACCCTGAATTGGAACAACATTATATCCATTTGCATGACCCGCATTAATCTGACTCTGTGCATACTGGACTGCCTGGTTATATGTCTGGTTCATGTCGCTTGATGATGAGAAATTAAACACCTTGGAAGATGCAGTCACCTTTCTGGAACTGCTGGAACCACCTGTCTTGGGTGGATTGCTCTGCTGAGAACTATTCGATGTAGACTGCTGACCTGCTGAAGGGCTGACTGTCTGCTGTGGCTTTTCTGCCACTGATACATTAAGAAACTTCTCAGTCATGTTTCCTGCATCATCCTCTACATAATATCTTATCTTATACGTTCCAGATTTGGAGCAGTCAACACTTCCTTCTATCTTCACTCTATCTTTTATGTCGCCATCTTCATTATCGACTGCACTCTGTATGTAGGATTCTGAATTGAATGAACTTCCATACGCAATGCTTTCATCTGTCTTTGAAATAGACAGAACTGGAGGTACATCATCATATACTCTGATTGTCATATATTTCTCTATCTTCTTCATTTCGTTGGAAAGAACATACTTGACTCTATACGTTCCTTTCTTATCAAGCTTTGTTTTTGGAATAATCAGATGGCAGTCTTTGCTGTAGGATTTGATGTAATCCATATAGTCAATGCTTCCTGCCTTTGACTCACCGATTGACAGGTTATCTGTCTTCAATTTCAGATGAATACTCTGAAACATATTTGTGATTGTATCCTTCTTCCAGAAGCATAGTGCAGACACTGACACAATCACTGCTATAAAGACTGCAACGATGATATATCTAAGCAGTCTTTTCTTCTGCACTGCTTCATGCTTAGCATCATACACTGCATTATTTTCAAACAGTCCCTGTCGCATTCCCTTCATCTGTTCTGAAGGAATATCAGGATGACAGAAAGGCGTTGGATCAATACCCTGTGAAAGACATAGTCTTATCTCCTTCATCTGCTCCCAGTCGTATCGTGGGTCACACATGTAGCTGAGATCCAGTTTTTCATCATCCGCCTTCTTCAACTGCATCTTCTGCTGAGTGCTGTAAGCATACTTTTCACAGTATTTTTCATATTGCTGACTCACCACTAATCCCTCCTATAGGAATCTTAAAATAAAACACATGGTGCGTGTTTTATTTTAAGATATTATTTTATTATGACAATGAGCGACACGTGTCGCTCATTGTCATACGCTCTATATATTTTATTTTACAACTAATAGTTATTTTTTTGCTTTTTCTACCTGTGCATTATTCTTAATCAACTTACTCAACGCTTCATCGTAGTAGTTTGTTGTTTTTGATAAGTACTCTGTAAGCTTATCTACATCTTCTATCTTAACTACATAATCTCCCTTATTTCCATATCTGCCGTCTTCATCAAACTTCAATGTAAGAGATGGTACATTTTTGATATTGCTATAGTCACTTGACTTCAATGTATCAAGTACATGATACATTCTGATGATCTTGATTTCATTCATCATTTCATCAAGCTTGTCTTTCATCTCATTGAGCGTTTCTTCTTTGCTTGTCTGTTTTGCAAGTTGGATTATAGCCTTTTCTACTACTTCCCCTTTTTTGATTCCTAACGTTTCAGAAAGAGTGTTTACTAATTTTACGACACTCTCGTCTATTCTCCACGACTTTAAGACTTCTTTTCTATCCATGTTATTTCTCCTTTTTGATGATTGAATATATGCATTCTAAACCATGTGCACATTTTAAAAGACCATTTGTGCACATTTGGACTTAAGCAGGATAAGAAGAAAAGTGTACTATTTGTGCACTTTTCTTGGATTGTAGAACTGCCCAACGGGCAGTTTATTTGCTTATATTCATCATATTTTCAATTATTGCCTTTGTGCACAAAGCAGTTTACCTTATGTGCACATAAAAATGATGTTTTTGTGCACATGGTTTTTTCTGAGATTAATCAATTTTTTCCTTAATTTCATCCATTACACCATGCACCGAATTGACCATCACTGCAATACGTTCAGAAAACATTGAAAGATTATCCTTCATTATCCTGTCGATTTCTTCTCCCATTATTTCTGTATTATCTCCAAGCACTCTCTTTGCATAATATAGATTGATCATTTCATCAAATATCTCTGACTTCTTTAAAGGACATTCCTCCTGTTCCTCAAGGGAAAGTATCTTATCATACTTATCCATAAAATTATCAGATGCCCTGAATGATACTGTCTTCATATCTTATTCCTCCTAACTGTTGCTTAGTATCTGAATCACTGTTCCTATCAGAATAATCAGCATTGCAATCGTTCCAATATAGACTCCCCAGATAACCTGCTTCTTCTTGCCAAGAAAACCTCTCAACAGCCACAAACCTGCCTTGCTTCCTTTTCTGGAGTTGCATTCCCTGCATGCACAGCATAGATTCCTTTCATCATTGACATTGCTGATTTCCATCCTGTCCATCAGCCAGTTAGCCATCCTGTTCTTCTGCGACTTATTGACAGATATGATATGATCAACCGTCACATCATTCTTTTTAAGAAGCTTAAAGCAGTATGCACATACATAATACTTTCCAATCATCGGTTCGTTCGCTTCAAAGAATGTATCTCTGTAGCTGTTGCATCTCGTTCTGGTGGAATCATACGCAACGAAGGCAAGACCATTCCTCTTTGCATAGTCTCTATACTTCTCTACAAATAAAGGATCGGTCGTGTCTCTATGCCATTTCTCATCCTTACGGATGAAACGGAATCCTTTATTATAGAGTTCACTTCTGCAATAGTAGGTGCGTGTTTCTCCGTCACTTATTATCATATGTATCTTTCCTGATTCATTCTTCCCTGTTCCATTCGTACTATTCATCACTATCACCTTCATTTATTTTTCAACATATTATTATATAATGACAATGAGCGACACGTGTCGCTCATTGTCATGTGCTCTATATATTATATTATAGAACTATTCGTTCACGTTACTTTTGAAACCCTGTTCTAACTCAGTCCCTTCAGATTTTTCAGATTCCTTAGGCTTATAGTTCTTAGCAGATGTCATTAGTTCAAATGCCTGATCACTATGATCATGGATATATCTGAGTACCATATCCTTAATCTCCTCTTCAGTCAGTTCTCTGACCACTTCCTTTTCGATTGTCTTATGCTTATCAGCTTCCTTCTCCACAAGAGAACTAAACTCGTTGACCACGTCAAGCATGCATTCTGAGATATTTTTCAATGAACCCACCAGTTTCTCTTTTGAGACGCTGTCTGATTCCTGCTGTACTGATTCTTTTCCAGCCTTCATCCCTTCATCATATGCTGTCTTCCTTTCCTCTCCGACACGCTTTTCAACCTCTTCTTTGATGAGTGCCTGTTTTTCATCTTCAGTCAGTTCCTTTGTTCTGGGCTCTCCACAGATGATGTTTTCTGCTGTCTCGTTACGCTTCTCTTCACTGGCAATATATGAGCATGCTGTAAATACCTCCTTCATCTGTTCTGAACTGAAATTGATATTGCATCCTTCAAAGAGTACATTCTTCACCATCTTTGTGAAGAGTACATTGATGAATGTGCAGTTAGCAAACTGCATGTTTGCCACTGCCACATCAAAGACTACATTATCAAATGTGCAATCACTGAATGGTGCTCCTGTAGGAAGGTATTCACTGATTGTAATATCCTTGAATGTGCATTCATCAAATCTCTTTCCCTTAAATTTGAAGTCCTTTTCAAAATCTTCCTGATTGAAAGTCTGTCCTTCAATATCGATTCTCTGTACTTCTGTGCTTACTGTCTGTTCCATGTTGTCTTCTTCTCCTTCATCATTTTCTGTATTGTTCTGTTCTGTTTCTGGATTACTTTCTTTGCCACCAGATACATCTTCCACTACTGGTGATTTATCATAGTCATCAATCGTCTGCTGATGGAATCCTGTGACATTCTGATTTTTTCTATCATCACTGTTTTCAAACATTTTGCTATTATCCTGTGTGAGTCCTTCAGGTAGTCCTTCTTCCTCGTACCTGTCGAGTTCTTTCTGTATCTTCTTTTCATCTACATTTGATGATTGGTGGACTGTGCCATCTTCGCATGGAGATGGCTGTATATCACAGAAAGGAAATTCATGCATTGTATCAGTATCATTTTCTCCTTTTTCAATTAGGTCATGATAATGACAGCCGATGAAGTATGTATTCTTATAGTTTGAATTTTCACTTACTGTATCATCAAATGAGCAGTTGACGAATGCCACGTTGCTAAATGTCATCTTATTGAATAGAGCCTGGTCAAAATGACAGTTGATGAATATTCCGCTGATTCTTGCACTTTCGAACGTTACCTTATAGAACTGATCGCTCACGAATTCTGCTCTGCTGATATCTGCATTATTGAATGATATCTCTTCATAGTTGTTCATTTTTGAGCGGAACGGCTCAAGCTTATCTGAGATATCACAATTGATTATCATGCAGGTCTTGACCTTCTCGTCATTGTTGCAGTGTAATTCTGCCTTTTTGATTTCGATTCGTTCGGATGCCTTGTCATTGAAGGCTCTGGTATTGAATCCCTGTTCTGTGATATTGTAATTTTTAATCACTTCTTTAATTGCTGTGATCATCTGTTCCTTTGTCATATGCTATTTTCCTCCTTGTAGTTCTTTGAGTCTTTTTCTATATTCAGGTGTCTTCTGAAATCTTTCATATTCAGCTGAGATATCAAATTTTCCAGCCACCTTCTTAGGGTTATCTGTAAACAAATGCTTGCTGTTATGGTAATACACGTACTTGTTGTTTGGTATCATCTTTGTATAGAATGGATTCTCCTTCTGACGTAGCAATAGGATCTCACCATACTGGAACTTGCTGAGTCTCTCATTAGTGAATATAGGTTCCTTGACATACTTTCCTTCCTTCTTCACCAGTTTGTGACCTGCTGACTTGGATATCTCGTCAAGTGTAGATGTATCTGACGAAAGCAGATATATCTTATTCATACATCCATTCTTGATGGAACGGGCTGTATCATGTCCATATGTACTCTCCAGCTGATCATATCCCTGAACAACGAGATCCAGTCTGATACCTCTTGAACGTCCTGCACCAAGCAGTGAAGTGACAGCTGGATACTTAGGGAAGTTCCCAAATTCATCCCAGATGAAGTTGAAAGGATAATTGAGTCTTAGTGACTCATGCTCACGTGCTATTGCAATGAGAGACTGCTGTAGCTGTTGCATGAATATATTAACGAGAGGGTAATACGTACTCTTTTCATCATGCACCTTCAGGAATATGACGGTCTTCTGTGTATCGAGGTCAGGCAGGTTAATTTCATTTGTTGCCATGATATTCTGTACCTGCTGAGAAAGCAGAACCTTGTCAATTCTTTCATTGAAGGTTGAACGCATTGATTTTGCTGTGTCTGGTGCTGAATCAAGATATGTATTCAGCTTGACATATGACATATCCTTTGGCGTTCTTCTCAGCTTGACGTACTGATTAAGTATTGATGGATATTCTCCATATGAGTTTGGAGCATCAGTCGTTGACGGCTGAGAACCGACATCAAGAACAGCCTTTGCAGATGGTATATTAACTGCTTCAGGGTCTCCCTCCTCAAGAAGGAGATAGATAAGCCCTTTAAGGATATCAGATGCCCAGTTATTCCACACCTGATCCTTTGAATTAGGATCAGAACATATTGCATTGGCTACATCTTCAACTACTGACTGTGCTTCCGAATAATCTGGATATGTATTTATCTCACCATTGACGAAATACGGATTGCCGTTCTCATCCCTGCCAAGTGCAGCGGAAGCATCAAATCCTTCCGCTGTCCCATAAGTTCTGACATATTCCTTTCTAGCATCATCTAGTATCTTCTGAAGCTTCTCCTTCTTCCTGTCTGCTTTCTCCTTTTCCTTGTAATAGTGCTCACTTGCCATCTGTAGTGGGTTCCATCCATCTGATTTCTGCGGGTCAATGAAATCAAGTATATAGACTCTGTATCCATCTCTAACAAAGTCATCATATGTCATCTGAGATAATTCACCTTTAAGGTCCACTATTACAGCTGATTCTCCTGCCATTCTCACCATGTTGATGAGAGGTAAAATGATTGTCACTGTCTTACCAGAATTGGTAGTACCAAGAATGAGTGAATGTGAATCTGTCGAGTCAACCCACATTCTATTCTTAGAAGACATAACTGGAAGTCCTGCTCTTTTGTACTCCTTCTTATCCCCTATCTGATACTTTTTCGGGTGGAAGAGACTGATATAGAGTCTGTCCCACCATGGATATACAATCTCCCTGCTGTTGAATGAGACGGGAAGGAAAAGCTTCCTCGCATGTAATTTGCTCATCTTCTTGTTGAAGTCCTTTCGGTCACTTCTTCCAAGCACCATTAATTTTTCACCAATTTTGACTGTCGCATAATAGAATATAGGAAGGAATGCAAGCAGTGTTGCAATGATGAAAAGCTTCATGTCTCCTCTGAAGAAGAGGAGGCTGTAGTCAAATGTGATGCTCATTCTCTTGAAATACAGGATATTCGCAAGCCATGTGAATCCTGTATAGCTGAGGAATAGGCATATGACTGTCGCAATGATTATTCCTATGATATTCATTTTCTTATCTCCTTTTACTGAACCATTCGTGTATGAGATGCACGATAGTAGAATTCGTCTAGAGCCTCCTCCATCTCCTGTTCCTGAGCATTTGCCACATCAGCAATCGCCCTGCTTATGGATATGTTTGTAAGAGGCTGTCTGTATCTTCTGACCTGAGTCTCTCCAGTCCTTTTATTGACGGTCTTGATTTCCTTGTAATCTGGATCTTTCGCCTTCTGGAGAATCATGTTGCCGATTCTTTCATATATCTTTCTGATTTCTGCTTCTTTGAGAGTTGAAATTTTTTCATTTCCAGCATCATTGATATTTGCTTCGAGTCTGTCGAGAGTTTCCATCAGTTTGCTGAATGATGCTTTCGCATTCTTATCTGTCCTGATGAGATGGTCTATATAGTTATCAATGAGCGGTCTGTAATCCTTCATGTTAAACGAGTTATACTGCATTCTTCCTCTTTTCGGAAGGGCTTTGAGGAGTTCGGTGAGCTGGATGTTCTTATTATTGAGAAGCGACTCTTCCACATCGCTCATGAGATGTCTGAACTGCTGATCCTTCTTCTTGAAGACATCATCAACCGATGCTTCCAGCCTGTCGCAGTACGCCTGCCTTCTTTCAAGTGCACTGAGAAGCTGTCTCTTCAGATATTTCATGTCTGACTGGGTGAACTTGGCACGGTCCATTGTATGTTCCTTCTCCATGAAGAGAAGATGCACATGAGGATGCTGAGTATTTGTATGAAGGTCCGCTGTCCATAGCATATTCTTCGGGTCAAACCCCTTGTGTCTGAATACTTTTGGTAGCACCTCATTCAGAAGAGGCTCCCACTGCTTAGCACTCTGTCCTAGTGAGAGTCTTTCAGCTTCTTCGTGAGACTCAAGTGAGATGATTTCCTCATAGAAGATATCACCTTTCTTTGAGAAGGCTTTTTCCATCTTCTTATAGAGTTCTTCTCTCTTCTTTTTTGAATCAATCACCCCTTCGGAAGATATTGTCGAATCCTTGTGATGAGAGGATGTATATCCAAGATATCCATCCTTCCTCTTTCCAAGCTTCTTCTCGTTCCCTTTTGCATCATCTCTGTCGGTATACTGTGTATATCCTATAAGTGATCCAGTATCAAGAGTTCCCTTGAACCTTGAGCCTTTTGGAGGCTGTGAACCGTATATCAGGAACCTCAGCTTATGTATCTTGATTCCCATTCAAATCACCATCCTAATCTGTTGTGTAGTGTGAGCCGTCACTTGCTGGCGGAGCAGATTCTGGTGAAGCATAATCGGCAAGCACCTTGTCCACATGGAGTTCTTTTGTACTGCTGTCCGCCTTGACATCGAATGTCACATAATATGCATCCTCAAGCTGACAGATGACATAGAACTCAGTCAACGTACCATTCTTTTGGATGCCCTTGTCATTCCATAGATAGGCGTTTCTGATCATGCCAAGATTTTGCTGTGCAATGTATCGACTTATTCTGATTCTGATATTCTCTTCCTGAATATTTGTCACTGGAAGTGTTCCAAGATTCCACGTAGCATTCTTATTGATATATGCAGAGTCCTCGTCTTCTGTCTCTTTCTTTTCAGTTACTGCTGTAGATGCTTTCTTGTCTGCTTTCTTCTTCTGACTATCTGAAGTGGTCTTCTTTGTAGAAACTTCAGATGTCTGCTGTTCCTTTCTGATTACATCCGCCTGATGATAGATGTATAATCCTCCTAATGTTGCTGAGATAAGCATCACCACAAGTGCTCCTGCAATGATGTATCTGATTCTACCTGCATTCATTTCTTTTCCTCCTTGTGTTATTTATCCTTGTATGCTTCATACCATGCTCTGGCAGTTATCTGTCTCTTCGGTCTGAGTTTTTGGGCACATATCTCATAGTTGTCTGCGTCGAATTTAGCAGATTCTTCTGGCGAAGTCATGGACTTCCATTTCTGTATGCCACCATTCTTCTTCACTTTGCTGAAGGTTGCCATCTCGTTGAGCATATAGCTGACCTGTGATTCAAGGTCTGTCCAGTCTCTTCCTCTTGAGGCACAGTACTGGAACATCTTTGAAGTTCTGTCTGGTGATTCCCCCTCGTCCCACTGAACGATTCCGTAGGCATACTTCCCTGCATGTCTTGTAGCTGACTTATCAGCTGGGTTGATATCACCACTGATATTGGTAGGATTCTTGCTGTTCGCACCGCCTGTCTCCCAAAGAAGATTTCCAATAACTCCAGATGCTGACTGCTTAGTCCATCCGTTTGCAAGAAGAGTGTAGTAAACCTTTTCTGCATTCTTCGCTCCACCTGCTAGTGTCACGCCTGACTGCTGGGAGTAGCTGAGGGTTGCGAATCCATAAATCTTACTGCTTCCAGTCGCAATGCTTGACTTTCTGCATGTGCCTGGTCTACTGCCTGAGTTGCCTGATATATATCTGATGGATGTATTATCTGCTTCTGTTACAATACCGACATGATGTGTCTCCCCTTCATTCTTGTAGTCAAAGAATATGATATCTCCTGGCGAAGGCACATACTTCTTGTCATGTATCTGACCTAGCGACTTCCCGGTTCTGAAATCATCGTACATTTCCTGACAGGAACCAGTCTTGTGGAAACTGGATTCTGACAATCCCACTCTGGTAACAAGCACATAGGATACCCATGTAGCACACCAGCTGGCACCGTCTGCCCTGCCTGTGAGCCACTTTCTATATTTGTCTCCACCGCTCATTCCTTTTGACTGGTATTCCTCCATTTCCATCTGTGCTGACTGTACGATGATGCTTCCATCAATTGTTCCTGCTGATGCTTCTGTTGTCGAAGCCCCGATTCCAAATGCTCCACAAATTAAAATAGCAGTCGCTAGGAAAGCGACTGCTATCTTCACTGCTATGCTGTTGTTACTGTTCATGAATGTATCAGACTCCTTTTCTGTGGATATGGACACTTCTCTGGAAGACTGTGACCGATATATTCAATACCATTCTTATCTCTGCAATACGGATTGATGCGTTTCTGGCGGAATGAGTAGTAAGTCTGAGACCCAAGCACTATTGAATCAAAATATCCAAAGCCAAGATATTTAGAAGTATTTACCAGCTGATCATGCATCAGTCTATCATTTCTGCTTGGTGTGCAGTCACCACTTGGATGATTATGTACATGTATGATTAGTTTTGCATCGGAGAGAAGTGCTCCTGCAAAAAAATCTCTTGCCATAAACTCAGCGTTGCATTCCGTACCTGTCGATAATACCTGCACGCATATAACTCTGTGTTTTTCGTCCATCATAACTGCCATCGATATTTCCTTGTCCCATGGGGCAATGGTTTGTCCTAATACATCAAGAGTATCTGCTATATTACGACATGGCTTGTCGGATAGAAACTTCTTTTCCTTCTTGAACTGGAGTCTGACCATATCTAGACCATCTCTATTATCTTCTGCAAGCTTTCTTCTAAATTCTTCCTGTACATCCTTTAATTCCTGATTCATCTCTTTCCCACCTTTCCATTGTTGAAATCCTCTTCAAGAGATCTGCGGTGTTTGTCTACATATTCCACTGCTTCGGGATGATATCTCAGAAGTTCTGAAAGTGACATATATCTGTTCTTATCATCTCCATCCACATGGAAATAGGAGTAGAGGCATCCCTGATGCCTCACTTCTACGTAGCTTTCTCTCTTCAAATACATCATCTCCTTCTTCTGGATTGATATGGTCTATTATATCCCTGCTGAACTGTTCTGTCATTCTTTAGATTCACTTTCTGTTCATCTTTTACTTCTGCTTCAGTTGATGGGACAATGTCATATGATTTCACATTATCATCTTCCTCTTCCATCTCCATTCGTTCTCCAATCGCCATGACATATTGATAGTTGATATCAAGTTCACCAGGATTAACGCCATACTTAATCATTCTTTCAACTCCGCTTGTATCTATCCTTCTGATTTCGCTTTCAAATCCTTCGTTCAGAAGTCTTTTAGCACGGCTTGCATACTGGTCAGCTATGTCAAGATAAACATGATAATAATTCGGGTCAGTATCATCTGGAATATCCCCCTTTTTCTCCTTTTCTGCCATTCTATCGTTCAGTTTCTCAAACTCATACACCTGCACATGTTTTTCCAGATAGGGAACAAGACGATTATATGCATAATTCAGATAATCCTTGTATTTAGGGTCCATCTTATCAAAACGGCTGTCATGGATGCATCTATAGTTGAACTGTCTGATATGCTCTATGATACCAGGACTCTCTGCCCAGTCGCTCTTTAGAAGGAAATCCCCCTGATAATTTCGGTGCATGCCGTCAATGACATAATCTATTCTGAATCTTGCTACTGCACTTTCTACTTTGTCATCATTCGCAATACGCTTGGTAATTTCTTTAAGTATCTTATCTGCTTCTGCTACTGGAATGCCTGTAATCTTTCTTGCAGGTTCATAGTCACTCTCCAGTACGGAGAAGACTGGCGTATCAGCTGCGAAGTATCCAATTCCTTCAATCATCTCCTCTACATAGTCTTTTGCATTGACTGGCAGGATATTGTTACGAGGATGATACATTCTAAATTTGACTGCATCTCGATATTCATCCTGATGGTAAAGTTCATTAACATCTCGACCATATTTTTCTTGAAGATCCATGAGTGCATCATCACGTGCCGAAAGAGAAAATCCTGCCTTGAGTTCATCATTCCAGTCACGTCCTTCAGTCGGAGGAACCCTAATAGATACATCTATCTTTCTGTCAGGAAATCTCTTCTGAATCTCTTCCTTGATTGCCTTTGAGGCATTTCTTCCAGCCTCGTCATTATCTAAAGCAAGAAATATATCTTTAATCCCCTTATGTGATGCGATTGTATTGAGAAGCCCGTCATATTTTCGACATCCATTGAGTGAATACCAGTTTGAATTCAGAAATCTATTTTCATAATCTTCTGGATCACAGTCAAGCTTGCCCTGCTGGCGAAGTTCGTAATCTCTACGTCTTAGATAGAGTGACTGCAATGACATGAGGTCGATGACTGCTTCTGTCACAAAGAGTGATGAATGTTCTGAAGCAAAGTTATCGGACACTTTTGTGTAATAATCAAGTTTGCCTTTAATAAAAAATCCTTGGCTGTAGTCACTTCCCTCCACATCGACAACGAATTTACGTTTTGGATCAGCTGAACGCTTGACACCATAAACTGGCTTGCCGTTCTCGTCTCTGCTTACAAAAACACAGTTCCCGAATCTGCCAGCTTCCTGAAAGAGAAGTCCTTCATGTATCCACTTATCTACAATCCTTTCTTCAATGCCTCTTGTCCTGCATAGATAGTCTCTTACCTTTCTGTTTGTATCTGCCTTTTCAGGCATTACAAATTTAGGCTTCTCCCTCTTATATCTGACCTGCTGTACAGCAAGCTCTGGATTAATCTTGAGTCTCTGCTCAAGTATTCTGATGCATTCATTCACCTGATCATGCTTGTTCAGGTCTGATTCATCAATTCCACTGAATTCCATCATGAATGCGACTGCATCACCGCCATTACCGTTTGAGTATCTATGATACGTGTTATCATCTTCATAGATTACGATAGAGTCATGTTCCACTGTTGAAAGGATAGGTCTTCTTCCTCTCTTCTTTACAAGGGTCATTCCATATTCCTCAGCCAGCTGACTGATTGGATATCCTTGTACTGCATTTCTTCTAGCAGTCTGCACTTTGTCTTTTGCCATCTTATCTCACCCTTCCCCTTCTTCTCATTGGTTCTCTGTGCTGTAGCTTCTCTTCCGCATGTCTAAGCGTACAGTCCAGATTGAACTTTGATAATGTAGATGCATAGATAGTAATTGATGCACCATCAGACTTTACTACGTAACGTCCATCCTCTTTCTCTATCTCATAATCATATTCCACTTCTAGTTCCTTGCTCTCATTCTCAAAAGAATCCAGGTCCTCAGGTGTATACAGACCATTATTGAGATCACTTTCCATATCTTCTGGTTCGTAGAAATTCATGAGCGAACCTGAATCTTCGCATCGACATACCAGCCACTGCGTGAATGGACTCATGCTGGTTAATGCTGGCTTTTCCCAGACCTTTTCCTCCTCAATTCTTCTGATTACATCAGCTTCGTTTTCATCTTCATCTTCTTCAAATTCTATATAGCCTCTGCATCTGATGCCTTCGTGGATGAAGCTGTACCATGCCATATTGATGTTATCTTCATGCATGATTTCAATCATTAATTCTTCCATCTTCTTTTCCTCCTAATTTTCATCAAGGCTTGCTCGCCTCGCCTCCTATGGGACATATGGACTCGGAAAAGACAACCTGGAACTTGTCTACGTTGTCTTTTCTGAGGTCATATGTATAATCGTTTTTTTTAAGAATGAAGGAGCAGTTAGAAACTGCTCCTGATCATTTCTTATCTGGAAATCCATCAATTTCCAGATTGACATATTTTCCATTCATTTTCATCTTGAGATAAGCCTCATACTCTCTGCCCTGTCGATTATGGAGCTTCGCCTTCATTTTACCGCCTTTCAGCAGTCTTTTCGCAGATGTGGGTGTGATATGTACTGTATCATCAAATCTCTTCATATCCTCGAATAATGCAAATCCACAATCCTTGTTACTGCATGGATAAAATGACTTGCCATTCTTCATTTTCCTTCTGATAACATTCTTACCGCATAAAGGGCAACTTCCAATGACATCATCTGCACTGATGGCTGTTTCAACAGGTCGGATGTTTCTGTATTCATTGCTGAGCATTTCCCTGACTTCTTCAGCAACCTCCATCATGAGGTCATTCTGATTTCTTCTGCCTTCTTTGATTTCTTCCTGAATAAGCCACCATCTTGCTGTCACATCTGGCTTGGATATTCTATCTGGTATCTGTTTGCACAGCTGTCTTGCCTTGTCTGTAGATACTATGTGTTTACGTTCTTCTTTCAGATATCCTCTTTCCAGCAGTTTCTTGACTATGGATGCACGTGTAGCTGTCGTACCGATGCTTCCATTCTCGCCCTTCTTTTCTTCATCCTTCTTTTTTAATATCGCCTTGATTTCTGGGTCTGTAACATATTTTGCAATAGATGACATATCCTCTACCAGAGAACCCTGCGTATATCGTTTAGGCGGGTTTGTATATTTCTCAGCTTTTCGTGAGGAAATGAGAGAAGAATTGTACGTGCCTGAAGGAATGACAGCCTGTTTCTTTGAAACAAGTTCCTTGTCATCATTCCTGAAGTATCTCTTGTACCCTTCATCCTGAACCGCTGAGGCACTGTATCTGAATGAGCCGTCCTTCAGTTTGAATGAGGACTTTGATTCAAGTCTGGTTTCTGGTGGAAGAAACTGCATTGCATATCTTTCTACTATGGAAATATAGACATTTCTCTCTCTTTCTGACATGGATGAGATATCAACATGCTTATTCTGCGGAATGATTGCATGATGTGCTGAGACATTTTTATCATTGAAGCATCGGCTGTGTCTGTCATATTCCACAGGCAGGTCACTTCGACCGATATTTGAAAGTGCTGTTGCAACTACTTCTGGTGCTTCTTTAAAATGCTCTTCAGCAAGATACTGACAGTCACTGCGGTTGTATGTGATTGCCTTATACTTATCTCTCAATGTCTGTGTAGCTGACAATGTCTCATCAAGCGAATAGCCGTACATTTTGTTCATGTCCGCCTGAAGCTTAGTCTGATTATATGGAAGTGGCGGTGCTGAAGTCTTGACTGCGTTAGTGAATGACAGATCACTGCTCTCAGGAAGTGCTGAAGCTATTTCATCTGCCTCCTGACTGTCCATCACATATGAGCCATCATCCTTCTTGAATGTGAAGACTGCTTCCTGTCCACCAGTATTATAGACAGCTTCAATGTCATAATATTTCTGCTTCACATGATTCTCTATTGCATAGTCTCTTGCAACTACCAGTCCAAGAGTCGGTGTCATAACTCGTCCAACACTCATGGATGCTTTCATCGTTGCACTGAGGATTCTGGAATGGTTCACCCCAAAGCACAGATCAGCCATCGCTCTCGCATTGGCTGACCTGCCTAATGATTCAAAATCTCTGTTGTCTCTTAGACCTTCAAATGCCTGTCTTATCTTGTCTGGCAGGTTGTCATTGATAAGGACTCTTTTAACAGGTCCTCTGTAATCGAAGTATTTAATGAGTTCATCAATGAGTAGCTGTCCTTCATCATCAGGGTCACCAGCATTGATGATTTCTTCTGCCTTCTTCATGAGGCTTCCAATCTGTCTTGTCCTTTTCTCCTTGCCTGAGGAGATCACCTTTTCCCAGTCTCTGTGATAGATGGGTAACTGTTCAAGTGTTCTGTTTCTGTCTTCTTCTATGTTTTTCGGGTCCTTGAGTGACAGCATATGCCCGAAACACCAGATAACTGAGGTATCTCCCTCAGTTATCACGGAATCATGAGTTTCTGGATGCGTGAAGAGTGCATCAGCGATGGCTCTTCCAAGCTCTGGCTTTTCTGCAATTATGAGTCTCATATTCATTTTCCTCCTTACTCAAGTAGCTGTAGGTCACGTCTTGTTGCAAGCACTTCAATCGGGATATGTCTGTTTCCGACTACCATGATTGCCTGATGTGCTGGCTGTCTTTCAATCTGCATCATCTCGTAGTCATAGAGGCTTGTTAGCTTCGATAGTTCAGACACTGAATTCTTCTTAAGAGTCATATACACCTGATATGCTGAGTTGTTGAATATCGCTTTGCCATGAGTCAGGATGGCAGGGTTAGTATATTCTACGACCTCCTGAGTACTTGATAATGTTACTGTATGATACTTACGGCTTCGTCTCTGGAATACGGCTAAGATTTCAGCTAATTTAGGTTCCTGGATGAACATATGTTCCTCATCCACTGCAAATACACATTCCTGGTCCTCATTTCCCAGACATAATGACCATGCATACTGGAAAATCATTCTAAGGAGTGCATTCTTCAATGAATCATCTACCTGGAATAGGTCCTTTGTCCCAAATGACAGTACAGTGCTGTCTTTCATGAGTGCAGAAGAGATTGTTGTTGTGCCGTTGAAATATTTAGCATATTCTCCATCCACACCATCATAGCATGTAAGGTGTCGCATCTTCATATTGAGTGCTCTTAATGCAGATATTTCTAAAGCATTCGCAATACTGTCCTCTTTTGTGTACTTCTTGATTTCCTGTTTCACGACTGTCGCAAAAGTCTGGAATGTCGGAAATGCATTGACTGTAAGCTTCTCAAATGTGCCGTCTGTTGGGTCGATACCGACATATTCATACGTCTTTGATACAAGTGATGGAAGCATTGCTAATTCATTCTGTGTGATATCCGCAAAAAGCATTTTGAATGTTATTTTTATCTCTTCAACGACATTCGCTACTGCCTGTCTTGTATCATACATCTCTCTCTTTGTCCAAGAGTCACCATCACTACTGCATGGCTTGAGGTCGAAGATGTTGATAAGGTGCCCATTTCTTCCTAGTGAGATGAAATCCCCTCCGACACGTCTTGTAAGACGTTCATTTCTGTTTTCTGGGTCAATCCACACAATCTTGCGACCATTCATGATGTGATTTTTGATTATGAGTCCCATCAGTGTTGACTTACCTGAACCAGTTGTACCAACAATAATCATGTTGCCGTTAACTCGTCCATCAAGCGGTGCCTGAAGGACATCATGCATATAATAGAACTGGTCAAATATGATTTTTCCGCCCGATGTGAGTTCACGACCAATAAGCGTTCCTTCTGGGTCCTCAAGTGTATCAAAAATCCATGGCCACAAGCCTGCAACCGATGCCGTTGTCATCGGCTGACCTTGCAGATATTTTGGTTCTTTTCTTAAGCCGTCATCAATGAATAATGGTGAATTAAGCTTATAGAGTCCCTGCTGAAGGAACTTGATTCCTCTCAGCTTTACCTGATACTCCTGACCGCCATAGCATGCCTTGATATCTCTAGCACGTTCACTGCATTCTTCTAATGTGTCACCACGTACATACAGATTGATGATTACATTCATAGTTCTGGACGATGTTCTGATTGATTCTCTGATATGGGTATCTAGTGCTCTGATTCTTTCAGAAAGCTTTGTCTGTTCTGAAGGGTCTGTTGAACGGTTCAGCTTCTCCTGAAGGTCGTTTCTTTCTCCCTTGAGAAGGGATGCATAATCCAGATCAATCTGCTCGGTTCTCATATCCATTGTGTAGTTCGAATTGAGAAGGAATGGAGCAAGGTATCCCTCAATGAATTCTGTTGGATATTCCCAGAATGTCAGCACCTTCTCAAACTTATCACCCTTTATCATGTAATCTTCATGTTCTGCAAATGCTGTTGGAGCAATTGTAGAACGTCTATTAAGTAGTCTCATTAAATTTCCACTCCTTCCTCTGGCTCTGCAACATCAGGCAGTACAAGCTGTGTTGTCATGTATCTGTTGACGTTGTCATTCTCGAATTCTTGAGATACCAGATTCTCATAATCCATGAGTCGCATTGGCACAGGCTTCCTTCCAAAAGCTCCATATAATTCCTCTGCAAGAGAATGCCATGTCTTCTCAAAATTCATCTCATCCGCCTGAATGAGTGCCACAAATGTGATTTCTCGATGTGTCTCCTCAAACCATTCAAGCTTGTCTATCTCGCTCTGCATGAGGTTTCGAATTGCTGGCTTATCAACGTGTTTCATCATGTCCGCATATCGCTGTTGCTGGACACCGACATCTGGACGGGTCTTAATGAATTTCCAGTATACTGGATATTTCATGTGATCAAGTGCATTTGCACACATGAGCACTGCATGCTTAGTCTCTGCTTCTGGAAGCAGGTGGATGTTGGTCGGCTTGATAAGGAATCCCTTCACATAGCGTTTCTTCTTACCTCTTGCAAGGACTATTCCATCTGCTGAGATGCTTTCAATATCCATCCAGTCAAGAGTTGATTTGAGTTCCTTTGCTTCCTTTTCCTTCTGCTTCTTAATCTGTTTTGGAGAGAGTCTTTTAAACCCTTCCTTCTTATTTCTCTTCTTCAAATTCGTCATCTCCTTCAATCATATGTGTATCTTCTTCTTCATCATCTGACCAGTTGAATCCAAGCCAGACGAATCTTCTGGTTCTTGCATAATAGTCAATGATTGTGTTGAGCCATTCCAGCATGTTGTGATAATGATTGACTGGCAGTGTAAGCAGTCCTCCCACAAGCATGATGAGAATACCTGCACAGAGTCCAACCACTCCTAAAACAAAGCTTTTTAATGCTGATGCCAGACTGACTATAGCGAGTGCTGTGAAGAGTCCTACACAACCGCATCCAAACAGGATGATGAGGTCAATCCATCTGTACTTTCCAAATAGATATTTTCCTCTTTTAAAGTTCTTTGGACACTGGAATACCATATTTCTTATCCTCCTTTATTCTTCTTATGACTGCCTCATATTCTTCTCGTTCCTCCTGAGTCATATCCTCAAGTCTTCTGATTGAAAAGGCTGGTTTCCTATATTCCTTCTTCATATGTATCTCCTTTCGTTCATCCACTTAGTTCATACTGCAAGACAACTTGCGGTATCAATTAGGAGGATGAACCTCCTTTTTATTTAGCTTTTGAATACATAGTTCATCTTCTTGATGCGACCTGCTGAGAATGTTCTGATTCCCATTGAAACAATCGCCTTAAGCTCATCAACTGAGATAGCTTCGTTTATATCACCACAGTATATTGAATCCTCACGGAAGAACAGCATTGGATCCTTCTGTGCACGGGTAGTTCTTAGTTCCCCTGTTCTCCAGTCAAGTATAATTCTCATATAACTGCTTCCATCAAGATGTCGGCTTTCATCTGCCGTCTGTTCAAGATTTACGATTTCTAGAGGCGGTTCAAGCCTTTCTTTTGTTCTGACACCCAGTCCATATGCATATGGCGATACCATATCATCACTGATGATTTCTCTTTTCTGCATCGTTTCGAGGAATCCTTCTGATGTTCCTTCTTTACTGTTGATGAGTTCTGAAAGCTTCATACATCTTTCGATTGAATTGCCATACATGTCATAAAGGACATGTCGTACCTCATTGATGTTTCTGCATTTCACAGACCATTTCCATCCTTCAGCCTTCTCGTAATCAATGTAAACCATGTATGGATATTCTTTTTTTGAATCAGCATACTTAATAAGGAGGAAGTTTCTGCTTCCTCCTATATATATGGTTCTATATTCTTCCTTATCATTCTTCATTCAATTTCCAGATGATCCATGCTCAGAAGAATAAGACTATCTTCCTCTGCCTCTTCTTTGCGGAACAGGCATAGGTCCTGTTCGAGTCTCCTGTAGTCGCTTCTCTGCCTCTAGAGCACGGTCATATCCTCCCTTCTCCTTGATATAATCTACAATCTTTTCGGCATCCTTGATTGCTTCAAAGAGCACCTTGTGATCTTTCTTGATTTTTTCGCTCCATCCTTGGATATAGGCTTTTCTGTCATCCAGGATGTCATCAACTAGTCCAAATTCAGCAAGATAGAAGGATGAGGCAATCTCTGCTCGTAGTTCTTCAATCGCGTAATCACGTGAACCAAATTTAGCAGATGAAGGTCTGTTTAGTCTTGTGTCCTTCAAGGTGGAATGTGCTATTTCGTGGCACAAAGTATGCACATACTCCACATCTGAATGAAATTTGAATCTCTCAGGTAACACAATCTTATCATTCTTCGGTTCGTAAAATGATGCATCATTTGTGTAGCTTACATCAATCTTGATTCCTTCATTCTTGCAGTATTCCATCAAGACTGATTCCGCATATTTCTGATGTGATATTCTTCCATATGCTATGTTCTTTTCTTCTTCTGATTTGTATTTCTCAGCAAGGTCCTTTTCAATCTGCTCCCTTAACTTTGGAAACTGAAGAGCATTGAATACAGTATAATTCTTGATAAACATATAGCAGGAATCTCTGACCTCAGGATCTTCTGACATCTTACGTTCGTAATATTCCTTCATAGACATTGGTTTGCCTTTTGTGCGGTCATAGTATTCAAACTTTTCGATAGGGACTCCATGCTCGCCCTTCTGAAGGTAGAATCCAAGCTTGTTTGCCTGTGGCAGTGTCATCCATTCGTTGGATGCATATCCTTTATCTTCAGCCCAGACTTCAAGCATCACTTTATTGATGCCGTTATATTCATATCCTGTCGAATAATTCTTGTCACGGAATGGAACATGGTCTGTACTCCATCCTTTGCTCCAAGGCAGTTTCTCTTCATTAAGGCTCTTGATGAAAATATCTGCCAGCAGTTCACGAGTCTTGCTTTCTACTGCCATATCAGATCTCCCCTTTCAGGATATCATCCTCTGTAACCACTACAACACTGTCTGGTTCACCATAATCGGAATCATCAAGTTCAAGAGAGGCTGTATAGCCTCTATCTTCAAGAACCTTTCGACACTGTTCTAATTCCTCCTCAGTGAATCTTCTTTCTTCTTTCTTTTCCATACACTATCTCTCCTTTCTATGGTTTGTATCATCAACTATTCTCTGATTTCTAATCTGAGTGTTCACATTGCCAGCTGTATGCTGACTTTTTTTACTTCCGAGTCTCTGCTGTGCCTGATCGTTATATGCCTGCTGTCCTGCGGACCTTGCTGGGTTGCTATTTTCGTTTCGAACCTGTTCTTCTGCTGATACATATCCCTGCTCGATGCCAAAGGCTTGTGAACCTGCATCATATTCTTCTCGATTCATACCGCTCGTATCCATTCCAGCACTTTCAGCTTCAGTTATCTGTGTATCAGATAATTCACCATCACCAGAATAACTGCTAGAATAGCTTCCACCACCGCCAGCAGGAATATCTGCACCTGCAAAACTAGATGATTGAGATGATGCCTGAACACCAGCATCTGTACTCGCAATACCTGCTTTTCTTTCTGCTGAAGAAACACCAGCACCTACAACAGACTGTCCTAGAGCTCTAGCTCCTGATGAGATGATACCTGCTCCGATTGAAGCAGAACTTCTTCTTCCTCTCATTCCCGCTGAAACTGCTGAGGCACTTCTAGACATACCAGAAGCTATACCACTTGCTGTAGCAAGTGCTCTTGAACCTGCACCCTGAGTAGAACTGAATCCAGCAATTCCACCGCCAACCATGGATGCGACTGTTCCGACTGAGCCAAGCATTGCTCCTGTCGCAAATGAGCCTGCACCAAGTCCCATTTTTCCGACACCCTGTGCTTCGTTCCAAGCCTGACCGACCGTTGCGGATGAGCCACCAAGAATTCTGCCGACATAGGATGGGATGTTTTCAATTGCCATGAATCCTGCAATAAGCAGAATTATCTTAGCGAGAATACCGACCATATCACCACCAAGTGCACTCTGTATGATGTTGCTGTTTATCATATACAGTACAAAATAACATCCATATATCTGTACAAAATTGATCATGAAGTTTCCTGCAATCATTCGTACCCATGTCTCAAAATCCTTTGATTCTGAATCTATTAGAGAAGCAATTGCGTATGGAGCAAGCAGATACTGGATGCATATGAGAATGCTTCTCTTGCCGATGCTGAGTGCTACACCAAGGAAAGTCCTGAATCCTAGGAATGCAACACCTATCATGAAGAAAAGGCTTGTCCATGAGGAGAAGTACATATAATTGCCGTCTGAATCCTCTGCGTTGATATCAAATCCATTGCTGTCATAGATATCAACACCATTCTTTTTCTTCTGGAGTTCCTTTTTAGTAGCTTTCGCTTCCTTAATGAGTTCGTTATTCTTTGTGATGACCTGATTTGCTCCATTCCATGCAGCATCACCAGGCTGAGATTTCTTCTTCTCAGCTTCTGCTTGTTCTATCTCTTTCTGATATCTAGCGATATCCTTATCAAGTTGCTTTATCTGCTGGTCAAGCGAACCTGTTTCAGAATCTCCTGTCAAGTTGATAGAACTTGCTTCAACAAGTATGTCTGATATCTTTGCATTTCTGCTGTTATTGATACCTGAATCTGATGGAGCAAAATTACTCATTTGCTTCACCGATGTGATTGCTACATTATTCAGATACTGATATCCGATTGGAGCAAATGCAATGCTGAATGAAGCAACGCCAATCATAAAGATAAGATGAATCGGGTCCAGTCTTGTCCTGTACTCCTCTGATGTCATGAACTTAACCATAATTTTTACAACCCTGAATACCACGAACATGATGATAATGCCCGATATAGCTGTAAACCATTCTGCCACATTGCCCTTCTCAAAGAAGTCCAGTGTAGCAATCTTCATGACTACCTGCCATATCGTATCCGTCACCCATAGGAGCAGATAGATAATTGCCCAGAGAATGCTTCTGAAAAAACCTGTGATTGAACCAACTACGTCCATATGATCACTCCTTTATTCTTCATGTTCTGTTACTGTAATCCAAAGATTTTGAATAATGTAGTGATCAGTTCTGCAATGATTGTCACGATGATGATTTTCTTAATCATTCTGAAAGGCTTGTGTCTTTCCTTTTCATCTTCGTCCATAACAAACCATTTGACGAATGAGATAAGACATACGATTACTGCAACAAGCGGTACTACCCACATCAGGAATGTAGTGATCGGGTCAATATACTTCTTGGCGGTGGACTGTGCCAGTCCGCTGTTGAAGCCGTCAAGCACATAAGGTGTCATGATGACTGCTGTCTTGAGATTTGTCAAAGCTGTAGATAAAATCATTTTCTTTCTTCCTCCTTCTAATCAATCTACTTTTCTACTTTATCCAACAAGTAGAAATATAAGCACACGAATTATCATTCGTATGCTTATATCAATATTTGTTAGTAATTAAACAATGAAAAGGCTGAAGATTATCTCCAGCCTTAATCATTGATTATGCTCTTATGCTCTTACTGAGCGTTTTTCTTCTTTCTGAGGATAAGAATCACGCAGAGAAGAAGAACGATACCAGAAATGCCTGTTAAAGCAGTGAATTTCTGGATATCTGTACCATCACCAGTCTTAACGCCTGTTGTTGGCATAGGTGTATCCTGATAAATGAATGAATATGTCTTACCGACATTTTCTAGTTTATCATCAACAACTACCTTCTTGACTTCCTTAGATAATAAGTATCCTGTTGGAGCCTTAGTCTCCTTGATATAGTAAGTACCATATCTTAGATTCTTGAATGTAGCTGTACCAGCATTCTTGTCAGCTGAAACAGTTGTAATAGCATTCTTACAGTCTGCATCTGAATACATAGTGAATTCAAAATCCTTTGATCTGATGACTTTCTTAGTCTGAGCATCAACTTTCTGGACTTCGATATCTGTTAGAACAGGCTGTTCCTTGATTTCTACATCCATATTCTGTTCACCTGATACAACAAGAGTTCTATCAGGAGCAGTCATATATCCTTCAGGAGTCTTAGTCTCCTTGATGATATATTCCTTACCAGCATCTAATCCACTTACTGCATGAGCAGTACCGTCTGTAATCCACTTGTCAACGATGTTTCCATCCTTGTCGAATACTGTGAATTCAGCACCTTTAACTGCATCACCAGTCAATGCATCAGTCTTAGTCACCTTCACCTGTGCATCAAACATGTTGACTTCCTGGTCAACTTTTTCATTTGTGACAGTGAATGTGATTTCTTCTGCTCTTACATATCCTTCAGGAGCAGTCTCTTCAATAAGAGTGTAAGTCTTGCCTTCTTCAAGTCCACTTACATAATGTTCCTTGTCACCAGATACCCATGTATCAACAGTATTTCCATCTTCATCCTTGACAGTAAGAGTAGCACCAGGAACTTCCTGAGTACCAGTGATGTCTGTCTTAGTGACAGATACCTGCTTATCCTTCATGATATAGGCTTCATTCTTCTTTTCCTTAGATACAGTGAATTCGATAGATTCAGCCTTTACAAAACTGTTAGGAGCAGTCTTCTCAGTAAGTGTATACTTCTTGCCTGCTTCTAAACCGCTGATGCTGTGTTCTTCCTTGCCAGAAATCCACTTATCAACGATAGTGCCTTTTTCGTCAGTGACGATCATTTCAGCACCTTCAACTTCCTTAGTACCAGAAATGTCAGTCTTCTTAGCTGTGATTTTAGCATCCTTCATCACTACTGTTGCAGATTCCATGTCAGCTGTAACAGTGAAGGATACATCAGAAGCTTTTACATAACCCTTAGGTGCTTCAGCTTCAACAAGTCTGTATGTCTTGCCTTCTTCAAGACCACTGATGTAGTGGTCTTCTTTTGTAGTAGTCCAAGAGTCAACAACATTGTTCTTTTCGTCTCTTACTTCAAGTTTTGCACCTTCCACATGATTCTTGCCAGAAACATCAGTCTTCTTGGCAGTGAACTGACCATCCTTCATCACAAGTTTCTGGTCCTTACCGCTTTCTGCCTTGAACTTGATAGATTCTGCTTTTACATATCCCTTAGGAGCAGTTGTTTCTGTTAGAGTGTATTCCCATCCTTCATGTAATCCGCTGATTGCATGAGGATTTCCGTCAGATGTCCATGTATCAATCACCTTGCCATCGTTGTCTGTGACAGTTAATACTGCACCTTTGATTTCCTTAGTGCCTGTAATATCTGTCTTTGATGCTGTGATTTTTGAGTCCTTCATGATTACTGATTCATTCTTCTTTTCATTTGATACTGTAAAGAAGATATCGTCAGCTTTAACATATCCTTTTGGTGCTTCTGCTTCAACAAGTCTGTAAGTCTTGCCTTCTTCTAAGCCACTTACATAGTGGTCTTCCTTAGTAGATGTCCATGAGTCAACGACTCTGTTCTGGTCATCTCTAACTTCAAGTTTAGCACCTTCTACATAATTCTTACCAGAAACATCCTTCTTGGATGCTGTAAACTGCTTGTCCTTCATGACAAGAGTCTGGTCCTTCTTGTCTGTAGATACTGTGAACTTGATTGAATCAGCCTTTACATATCCCTTTGGAGCTGTAGTTTCTGTTAGAGTGTATTCACATCCTTCGTGTAATCCCTTGATAGAATGAGGATTTCCATCAGAAGTCCATGTGTCAATCACCTTGCCACCGTTGTCAGTCACAGTCATGACTGCACCCTTGATTTCCTTAGTACCAGTGATTGTAGTCTTGCTTGCAGTCACTTTCTTATCAACAAATGTGACTGTATCAGTCTTATTCTTGCCATTGATCTTCACATACTGAGTATCATCAGATAATACGAAGTTATGGCTGTTTCCAGCCTCCTGAGTTGGAGCACTGATTTCCTTTACATAATAAGAGCCGTATGGTAAATCACCAGATCTTGCCACACCGCTGTCGTCAGTCTTGATTGATACAACAAGCTGACCTTTCTTATAAAGCGTATCGCCGATATACATATCAGCATTTGCATAGATACCAAATTCACCGCTCTTTAGAGGATTGCCTTCAGTATCTGTCTTCTTGATTTCAACCTTTCCTGTCTTTACGTTTTCCTTTGAGTCAACGTTGCCAAGAATGATTGCTGTATTCTGGTCCTTGTAGGTAAGTTCTACTGTGTAGGTATTCCAGTCTAAGTCATATGCTTCTGGAGCCTTAGTTTCCTTGACAGTGTAAGTACCAAGTACTAGATTCTCTAGACTGCCGTTGCCGTCCTTATCAGTAGTGATTTTACCCACTTCCTGACCATCTGCACCGTATACTGTGTATTCAGCACCTTCAAGTGAGGCTTCACCCTGAACATTGCCCTTTGAGTCTGATTTCGTGATATAGATCTTTCCTGTTGGGGCTTCGTCAGTGATTGTAGTCTCTACTGTCTGACCTGCGACGACTGTAGTCTTGAATGGTGCAACATTTACAAGATAGCCATTTGGTGCTGTCTTTTCAGTAACTGTATAATCACCAGCTGGTAATTCGTTCACAGTGATTTCACCATTTTCGACAGTGACATCCTGTTCATAGCCGTTACCAGATACATGGAATACTGCTCCATTAAGAAGCTTACCACCTGTATCTGTCTTTCTGAGCTTGAGGCTTCCAACTACAGCTTTAAAATCAGCATTCAAGCATGTAGGTTCATCTGGGTCAGTTGTAACCCATGTACTAATATGCTGTTGAGCACTGTTCCCATTATATACAATAAGAGGTGCAAATGAGAAACCACCTTTGAGCCATCCTGAATAGGAATTTCCAGTGTAGTCTGCATCAGCTTCATAGTGAACAGTATCTCCGCCATATACGTCAACGACCTGACCTGAAGTCCCTCTGGTTTCATTTACAACTCTTACTTTGCTAGTCTGAGGATTGATTGTGACATGATATTTGCTCGGACCATTAAGTGTTGATGACTCTGACTTTTGAATTTTTGCATCTTTGTCATACCATACATTTACAATCTGCTTGCTGAATTTGAGAACATTTTTGTTTAATGGATCTGGTTGAGATACAGCAAAATTATAGAAATCATTGATGATTGTCTGTCTAATTTTTGTACCTGAATAGGCTTTAGAGAGTGCAATTGACATCATAGTGTTTCTTTCTATATCTGAAAGATTGTCCATTCCACTCCATTGTTCATAGCCGTACCAGCCATAGTACATAATTTTTCTCATGTTTGCGAATTTTTCTTCAGTACTTTTGTAAACATCTCCATTTATAACACCAGATGGAGGTGAGTCTTTTTTGTGTTCGATACACCATGCTCTTCTTCCGTCAATGAGATAATTTCCACATTCTGTGCCCCATGCAGTAGTTTGCCCAAGGTAATCAAGTTTGTGGCTTGATGCTTCAACAATATTGATACTCTGAGATGTAACACCAAGCGTCATGAGGGCAGATAAAGCAATAGCACCGAGCTTTTTCAATATATTTCGGTTCATTTTTCTTCTCCCTTTCCGAATTAGAGAGGCATATATCTATGCCATGCGAGGTTATATATAGACCAGTCAGGCGTGATGCCTGCTGTTAATTTTCGCACGAAAAAGGGAGGTCTCCTTAGCGAGCCTCCCTGAGGGAAAGATATTAATTTGTTTTAATAATTCCAGTTCTTCCAGTCACCGCCTGTGAGCTTGTCAAAGTCTTCGCCACTTATTTCTGCTCCATCTCCATAAGAGTTTTCTCCTTCCCAATGATACTTTGGATCATCTTCATAGGTCATTGACCCCTTATGGCTTCCTGATGAGGAACTGCTTGAATTCTTGTTACTGCTTCCAGAAGTGCTGTTTCCTTTTGAGGAACCAGATGTTCTGTTCCCTCCAGAAGTCTTATTACTGCTTCCAGAAGTGCCTCTGCGATTTGTTGATGAGCCAGATGTCTTGTTACTGTTTCCAGAAGTTCTGTTGCTTGAGGCAGACTGTGATGAAGCTGTTGACTTTCTTGTCACATTCGAACTGTTTGATACGACCTTCTTTCCAGAAGACTGTGATCTCTTCTGTATGCTGTTTCTTACGGATGTTGTGCCGTCTGAATTCTTGACTGTTTCCTGCACCACCTGTTCATCATCGCTGATTTCTGGTTTCGCAGTGACAGTCACCCTGCCAGCCTTCAATGTCTTATTGCCATGCTTGTCAGTGACAGTTACATTGATATCATACTGAGCAGGTGTATTCACATCCACCTTGCTGGTATCCACATCAATAGTCGTTTCCGATGCATCGCTGACATTCATGAGAGACTTGAAGTCGAAAGTCGCTAGATCTGTTCCCTGTAATACTTCGATATCCGCTGGAACAGCCACTTCAGGTGCTTTTGTATCCTTCACAATGACACTCTGTTTTAAGGAATTCTTCTTATACTTGACTGTGATTGTATACTTTCCTACAGCTGGATATGTCTTGTCCTTTTCGTTTGGAATCTTGTTGATGAGTTGAAGACTCTTCTTATCGAAGTCCTTATAGTCCTTCACGATATCCTTTAATTCAGGTTTGTACTGTGTACCGTATTCTACAGTCACTTTTTCCTTATTCAAGGCAAGCTTTGGACCGCTCATCGCATATGCTGTACCACCTACAGCAGTCACCGCAACAACGGCTCCTGCAATGATTACAGCATTCTTCTTACTGATTTTCTTTTTCATATCTTATTTCTCCTTCCCTGAACGATGCATGTACCTGTCCTGAGACAGTTTCTGCATCTTCTTTCATATTTTATGATAATCTTACTGGAACCTTAATGCAATACCTCTGAGTCTTCCTTCATAATAATCCTTCAAAAGCGATACAATGTAATTTTTTGTATCCCTGTTCTTATCGCATTCTCGAAGATATGCATCATTCTCAGCCATTCTGATAATGACGGTACGGCATCTCTTCTCAGACATGCCGTCAAGACCTCTCAGCTGATCGTATGAAAGTGATTCAAGCTGATCTACTGATAGTATTCCATCTCTTTTGAGAATCCTGACTGTCTCTTCAGGAATATTCAGAATTCTTAGTGTAGATGCTGTTGCATCCATATTAATCACCTCCTCGATTGAGAGCACCATACATCACTCTTTCATCAATGTTTGCAGTGAATCTCTCTTCTTCTATTTCTTCTGGTGCTGGTGCATCAGAGAACTGCTTTCCTTCTTTCAGGAATTCAATGTTATTTGTAATGACCTTTACTCGTATAAGACTATCTTTTTCACTGACAAATCTGCCACTCAGTCTTCCGCTTACTGCTATCATATCTCCCTTATGAATATATGGATATACACTTTCGGCATACTTTCCAAAAACCACGCATGGAATGAATTCAACTGGTGTATCCTTTCTGTGTCTTGGAGAAATAAGGAAATTAACCACTGTTCGTTCATCCTTCTGCTTCATGGAAGGCTTGGAATTGATATAACCGATAATATTGACATCATTCATAGAATCACCTCCTTGATTTATTCTTCCTTCACCCTTACACGACCGCCATGTGTTCGAGTTCTGAGTCTTTCCTGTGTTTCATGGAGAAGAGGCTTCTCCTCATATTTTGTCTGATACTGGAATAGGAGTTCCTCTTCAGGCATGCTCATATATTCATCCTGAAGCTTGTCCAGTGATTTTCCTTCAGACATGCCGTTCTCCATGTCATATAAGGCACAGTAATAAGCTACCATCTCAGCTTCTTCTCTGTCCTCTATGGCATCGATCCTTTCTTCTTCATCTATTTCATGCATTCTCTGGCTGATGTAGTTGCTTTGGTGGAGCATATCTTCATAAGCTTCTTCCTCTTCTTTTGGGAATGTTTCTGAATTCTTGATGAGTCTGTAGAGATTCTTCTCCATCTCATCTGGAGGAACAGCAAGATGAATAGAATATTCATCCTGCTTGATAAGCCATATATCCCAGTCACCAATATGAGTCGTTCTTCTTTCCAGATAGAAGGACTGTGCCCCTTCTGTTGTGACAAATCTGTTTCCATCAATAATGATCATGAGCACCCCTCCAGGTTCAGATGATAGTTTCTATCACAGAATTCATTCTTCAGTTCTCTTACAAGATATCTGATACCCTTGTCTGAGTAGAAAATCTGTGAACCATCATCTGTATCTTCTGTATCATCATTCTTTATGATATGTACTGCAACAGGATGAGCATAACCTTCAAGTGCATACACACCACTCTTTCTGATTTCTGATATATCCTCTACTTCATCAATAGACATCACATACTGTCCTGATGCATAACTCATGTACTTCATCGACTCATGCCTCTTCTTCTGGGTGGGAGGGTAACAGCCTGTTCAGCAGTAGCTTCTTTTTCTTTTACCTGACCTTCACTAATCATTTCATTCTCTGTTTTTCTTTTCTCTCCCATTCTTTCCTTCTCCTTTACGATTTCCAAGGATAGAAGACCATCAAGATCATAACCCTTTGACTTGAGATCCTTTCTGACTGATTCGATTGTATCATATTCCCATTCAAAGCAGATATCATTGAATTCTGCTTTAAGTTCTTCAGGATTATCCTTCATTTTTTCAACTGAATCTTCTGGATATAGAGATACTTCTTCCGCTCGTTCATAAACATCTGAATCCAGATAATCCTTTAGATGTCTTCTTATGAATAGTAGTTCATCTGACAGATATTTTTCATCAGTTGGAAGTCTTTTTTCAATAACAGAACATAATCTGTCATAGTCATATCCTTTTGATTCGAGATTCTTTCTGACAGATACGATAGTATCATACTGCCAGTTCATCAGGATGTTTCTGATACAGTGTTCGCCCTGCTTAGCTGAGGAAAAATTGGTGGTTCTTTTCTGATAATCCACAACCGACAGGATATTATGCACTTTTTCATCCACATCGGAATCCAGGACATCCTTCAGGTGACGTCTAATCTCTTCCAACTGTCTCTTCTGAGGCATTGTTATGATATCCACCTTTTCCCTTACAGGATATATTCTAACTTCTTTGAGTTCTTCATCTGTTAATCTATCCATGTTATTTCTCCTTTCTATATATACTTTGTTCTTTTACAAACTAGTATAAACTGTTTTTATTCTGATAGATTCCAATCAAAGTATCTCCCTGTAACATCTTTAATATGCGGACCATATCATTTTGAGATACACTGATACATCCTGCTGTAGCTCTACCTGTTGAGCAATGTAGGAAGATTGCACTGCCTGCTCCTCTAGTGCAGGCAGTATTATAGTTAACTGCGATTGCATATCTATATGCTGTAGGATAACTGATCAGATGTTCAGCACTGTTCCATTGAATACCTGTCTGACTAGCATCTACTAATTTGTTATAGTATGAGCTATTCACATCATCAACCCAATAGTGATTATTGTTTACTTGAAGCCAGCTTCTAGATGTACCAGGGTTTCCTGCCAAACCAAAAGCTTGACCTAAACTATAAATTCCTCTAGGAGTCTTTCCATCTCCTTCACGTTTGTTTCCAGTAATTCCATTCTTGCCAACTCTTGCAGAACATCTTAATGTTTCTGTCCATACACCATTACGTTTTGTGTGTACTGTTAGAGTAGCATAGTTCCCACCATTACCTACTACAGTAATCGCCTGAGTTGTTTGACGTGATATTGACATATTCGCAACAAAACTCTGATTTACTGGTTGTGTTTGAGTTGATGTATTAGAATTATTTGAAGAAGTAGAAGTATTCTGCTTCTGTGGCTTAGAAACACTGTGAGAATGTGTCTGTGAACTTGATTGAGCAACTTTTTCTTGTGTTGTCTCTTTATTTTTTAAAGTATTACGAGTAATCTTTTTACCTTCGTTGTTTGTGATAGTCTCAGTTACGAGTTCCTGATTCTGTTCAGGTGCCTTGGTAATATTTACACTTAATTCTTTAGTTGTAAGATTACCAGAACTATCTTTTACATTAGCTTTTAATACATATGTTCCTTCTGTATTTGCATCAATCGCACTGTAATCATATTCTAATTCAGTAGGAGAAAGATCAGAAATTTTGAATAAGTTAAGACTATTGAAATCATATTTGGTTAAATCTGTACCCTTTACAATATCAATGCTAGTAAAATCTGTACTTACTTCTGGAGGTGTTGTATCAACAACTTTTACTTTTTTAACGAGTTTCTTTTCATTAAAAAGCATTGTTATCTCATAATCTCCAATTGCTGGATAATCTTTCCCGTCTTCATATTTGAAGTTAGTTCTAACTTTCAGATCTTTTTTTAAAATCTTCTTATCTTCATCTTTCATTTTTTTGTATCTAATAAATCCATTTCATCAGTTGAATACTTTTCACCATATTCCAACTTAATGGTCTTATTATCTTTTAAAGAAAACTGTGGTGTATGCTCTTTTGTAAGCGAATATATTCCAACAGTTCCTATCAAGATAGCTACGATGACACTTGTCAATGCAACTATCTTTTTTGTTTTACTCATTTCTTTCATGTTATTTCTCCCATTTATACATATTCATCATTGTTTTCATCTGTTTCTTCATGCATCTGTAGCAGTGAAGGATTGCATAGCAGTCTCTTAACGAACCAGATACATAGTCTTCCATTGAATTCCAGTCAAATCCGTAATAATCGGCACATGTTCCAAGAGTCTGCCACTTGTGTGCCTCGAATGAAGGCAACCACTCCCCATAGATTGGAGCAAAGTCTTCCATCACGTCTTCCTCTTTCTTGTCTGAATAATCCAAAAAATTCAGGAATGATATCACAAATCCTGTATTATATCCAATCACGGTGTCACAGCTATCAAGTATTCCCTTCAGCTGAGGAATCAGTTCATGGAGTTCAGGGGCATCTGCCACCTTTTCTGGGGAGATATAACTAATCCCCGCTTCTGGGTGCCAGTAGGATTGGTAATAAGGCTTTACATATGAATTAAGAAGTATCCTGCCGTCACCATCAATAGTCCTATATAAAGGATTATGGTTCTTTACTTTTAGTAACCTGCACCAGTGTCTGTATTCTTCATGATTTTTACAAGACGGCTTGTACCAAGTCTGTCAGCACCAAGTTCAATGAACTTTTCAGCATCATCAAATGAGCTAATACCACCTGCTGCTTTTACTTTAACTCCTTCACCTACATGATCATGCATCAACTTTACATCATCAAATGTAGCGCCTGCAGTTGAGAACCCTGTTGATGTCTTAATGTATTCTGCCCCTGCATTTGTGACTAATTCACACATCTTGATCTTTTCTTCTTCTGTAAGAAGACATGTTTCAATAATAACCTTTAAGATTTTACCATCACACGCTTCATGAATCTGACGGATTTCATCTTCTACTTCTTCATATCTCTTATCTTTTAAGAATCCGATATTAATAACCATATCAATTTCAGATGCACCATTCTCAATAGCATCCTTTGTTTCAAATACTTTCACTGCAGTTGTACTGTATCCATTTGGGAATCCAATAACTGTACAGATAGGAAGTTTACCATCTACATATTCTGCTGCCTGTTTAACATAAGCAGCTGGAATACATGCAGATGCTGTACCATATTTGATTCCATCATCTAGGATTACCTTAATGTCTTCCCAAGTGGCACTCTGAGTTAATAATGTGTGGTCTACTTTTTTTAAAATATCATTTGTATTCATTTTATTTTTACCTCTCTTTACATATTCTATTATAACAGTTTATCTAAAATAAAGTAACCTAATGTGTTCTCTGGCATCTTAATTCCAAAATTTTATGTAGTTATTGCACCTATAATCGTAAATGAATCCGTTGATTCTAGTTCCCTTTTTCTTGATAAAAAGAATAAGTTAAGTTCAAATTATAGTTTGACTCGTTAATGCAAGCCGGAGAAAGGTGGCAGATTCCTCGTTAGTCATGCCCTTTGCTTCTGGCACAATACTTTCAAAGACTGCGCCCCAGACGATAAGGCGGTGGCTGCGCGTTCTGCGTTCCTCTTTAAATAGCTTCTGACGCAACATCTTTTCCTGATTTTCAAACTGCCGGATTTTCTTCTTTCCCCCCTCAATCTCGGCTTGCAGCTCCTCGCGGGTTTTCTCTCTTGGCTTTGTCATGGGTGGTCGCTCCTTTCTGCTCATAGGCATAGAAAAAGGA
>QWCK01001509.1_pt1 | contig 58260 bp, 54 predicted proteins | sample 1972571 | NCBI WGS metagenome assembly QWCK01 (sample SAMN09866710, study PRJNA288562) | Human gut metagenome isolate term2_stool, whole genome shotgun sequencing... | isolation source: gut | host: Homo sapiens | place: USA: California | reverse complement strand
TAGCTATTAAGCTTAGAAAGTCTGATTTTAAAGCTTTTTTTGACCATTCTTTTATAGTTGTAGACTTTAATTCTGGATCATCTATGTCAACACCTATATATCTTAAAAAAGATAGGTTGAAGACTAGGTCAAAGACATCATAGGAAAAGTCTTTAATAGAGCTAACATTGATATTTTGGAAAACACCTGCCATAAAAGGCAAATAATTTCCATCGTTTTCTGTAAATAAATAAAAAAGGTTTAAAATATCTTCGTTTTTATCATGGAAAAATTCCTCTAGGTAGGGAAGGGATTCCTTTTTTACACTTCTAACAAAGTCTGTATAGGCCTTGTTGTTATAAAAAGCAGTATCTATTGAGGTTAAATTCATATCCTGAGAGTAGTTAAAACCTGGGTAGGAATCTTCAAAGGAAAAGAAGTCTTTGTTTTTTGCAGACAAATAATTTGTATAAAGATAAACCACAAGACCTGCTTCATTTACAAGTAAGGGCTTTTCTATGAGATTAAAATTATCAAATTTAGTTTTCATGTGGGTTCCTTTCTTATATTTATATCTAATTAATATTTTTATATTAGATTTCTATCAACTTAATTATAAGACAAATTACATCTAACATCAATGGTTTTATATTCGATATTAATCTAATATATAGTTTAAAGTTATTTATTTGACAAAATTTACAGAAAGTTTTAAAATAATAGACATACAAGGGAGTTCTTAAAAGATCTGAGAGGAGGCTTAGCCTCGACCTTACCTGATTTGGATAATGCCAACGGAGGGATGTATATTTTTTATGCACATTTTTTTTGAACTTATGGAACGAGCCTTGGCTTGTTTCTTTTTTTGTAAATAAGAAAAAGGAGAGATTTGTTAAATGAAATTGACAGGGGATAGTAAATCCCAAGGGAAAATGAAGGAGTATTTAAAATGAAAAGAACTTCTAATTTTGAAAATGGCCTAATTTGGTTTGGTGCGGGCGTATCTATAGCAGAAATTATTACTGGAACATATTTCGCGCCCCTAGGATTTAAAAAAGGTCTTTTGGCAATGCTAATCGGTCACGCTATTGGGGCCATACTTTTATATATGGCAGGTCTTATCGGCGGTAGGAGTGAAAAATCAGCTATGGAGACTGTAAAAATGTCCTTTGGCCAAAAAGGTGGACTATTTTTCGCACTTTTAAACGTCCTCCAGCTTGTAGGATGGACTGCTATTATGATCTACGACGGGGCAATTTCAACCTCCCACGTTTTTTCTACAGGCCATATAGTTTGGGCACTTGTAATTGGAGCCTTGGTTTTAGTTTGGATAAAGATAGGTCTTTCAAACCTCGGAAAGCTAAACACAGTTTCCATGTCCCTATTATTTATCCTAACTATTGTCCTATCCTTTAAGGTATTTAAGGGGATTAGTTTTAATTCACAAGCGGCAGCTGATGCTATGAGCTTTGGCCTTGCTATAGAACTTGCCGTAGCCATGCCACTTTCCTGGCTACCACTAATCTCCGATTATACAAGAGAAGCTAAGGACCCAAGAGGGGCAACTCTTACTTCAACAATAATCTATACACTTGTTTCCATGTGGATGTATGTCATCGGTATGGGTATGGCCCTTCTTACAGAAGAGAGTGATATAGCAATGATCATGGTAAAATCTGGCCTAGGTCTTGCTGCAATGATAATTATTATATTATCAACAGTAACAACTACCTTCTTAGACGCTTATTCAGCAGGTATATCTGCAGAATCCCTATCAAAGAAGGTAGACGGCCAAAAGATTGGTATAATTGTCACAATTATAGGGACAATCGGAGCAATAATTTTCCCAATGGATGATATTACAGACTTCCTCTACCTAATAGGATCAGTTTTTGCCCCAATGATAGCCATTCAAATCGCTGATTTCTTTATCCTAAAAAAAGACTTTACAGATAAAGATATCTATTACAAAAATATGGTAATTTGGTTAATCGGGTTTATTGCAAACAGGGCATTTTTAAAGATGGACCTATTCATAGGTTCGACCATTTCTTGTATAATCGTAGTAATAATAGTAAAAGTTTTAGCAGAAAAATTAATAAAAGATTAAAAAAAGACGAGCTTGGCAAGACTTTCTTGCTGGCTCGTTTTTTATTTGATATCTTCTATAGAAATGTCATAAAGGTCTTCGTAGAGGTAGGACTTGTCGATTCCTTTCATGAAAACCTCCCTGTCGGAAATTTGATCTGTGAGGGCAGATTTAAGGAGGTGGTTGATTTCAAGGGTATTTACAACCGACCTTTCCATGGCTGATAGGTAGGCTGATTTATCGATTCTATCCCAATCTACACATTTACCCAGGTTTTTCTTAAGGATTAGGTCAAGCCAAATCCTAGTCGCCCTGCCGTTTCCCTCACGGAATGGGTGCGCTATATTCATCTCCACATATTTGTCAATTATTTCATCAAAAGTTCTTTCTGGCATTTTTTCTATTATTGCTAGGTTTGATTCAAGGAAAAGAAGGGGGGCAAAGCGGAAAGAGCCCTTTGCTATATTTACAGTTCTGATTTTGCCAGCAAAATCAAAAACGTCTTGAAATAGATAGGCGTGTATATCTTTTAGAGACTTAAATGTGCCCACTTCAAATTCATCTATGATGCCAAGATCCCAAAGCTCCTTGGCTCTTTTTTTACTTAAATATTCTTCATTCCTATTCATATTATCACCTAAGATTATTATACGATTTACCATAAAAAAAATCCCCCAAAACCTATGTTTTGGAGGAAATATCTTAGGCTAGTTCCACTTTGTGGAAGTTTTTCTTGCCTCTTTTTATAATAATTCTGCCGTCTTCGAAGAGATCTTTGGTGATTTCTAGTCTAAAGTCAGTGACCTTTTCATCATTTACAGAAACTCCGCCTTGTTTTACCATTTGTCTAGCTTCGCCATTTGATTTTGATAGGCCGACATTGGTCATTAGTTGAAGGAGTCCGATTGGAAGGTCTGCTTCAGAAATTTCTGTGGTTGGCATAGCGTCTTCATTGCCTTTTCCTGCAAAAAGTGCCTTTGCTGCATCAAGAGCTGCATCTGCCTCTTCCTTGCCGTGGACAAGTTTAACTACTTCGTAGGCTAAGATTTCTTTTGCCTTGTTGATTTCTGCTGCATCTGTTGCAGATCCTAATTTTTTACATTCCGCTGTAGGCAGGAAGGTAAGTTGTAGGAGGAATTTCTCCACGTCCCTGTCGTCAACATTTCTCATGTATTGGAACATTTCAAATGGACTGGTTTTTTCCTTATCTAGCCAAACTGCTCCCTTTTGAGATTTACCCATCTTAACTCCATCAGCTGTTGTAAGTAGGGCAAAGGTCATGCCATAGGCTTCGCCTTGTTCGTGTTTTTTGATAAGGTCAACTCCACCGATGATGTTTGACCATTGGTCAGATCCACCCATTTCAAGGGTTACTTCGTCTTCCCTGTACATTTTTAAGAAGTCATAAGACTGTAAAAGCATGTATGAGAATTCGAAAAATGTTAGACCACCAGCTGCCATCCTGTTTTTGTAGGCATCTTTTTTGATCATTTCATTTACCAAAAATTCACTTCCAACATCTCTTAAAAACTCTACAAAGTTTAGCTTTAAAAGCCAATCTTTGTTATTTAACATTTCAGCTCCACCCTCATCAGAGAAGTCTAAAAATCTTTGGAACTGCTTGTAGAAGCAAGCTGCGTTGTGGTCAATTCTTTCTTCTGTCATGACTTGACGCATGTCAGACCTACCTGATGGGTCACCGATTAGGGTTGTACCTCCACCAAGAAGGGCAACAGGTCTGTGACCGTAGTTTTGCATACGCATCATAACCATGATTTGGATAAGGTGGCCAACTGTTAGAGAATCTGCTGTAGCATCAAAACCACAGTAGAACTTTACAGATTCTGTAGCAAGTTTTTTCTTTAATTCTTCCTCGTTTGTAGCTTGCTCATAGTAGCCACGATCAACAAGTTCGTCAAAAATATTATCGTATTCTTTTTCGTAAGTAAATTTCATAATTTTTCCTTTCACATCATACAATGAACTCGCAAAATGGGTATAAAAAAAGAGCATAAAAGCGCAAAGACTTGCGGTACCAGCTTTTTTTATACTCGTGCCAAGTACAGACAACTTGGCTTGCCTTAAACAAAATGAAAGTGTAATTTCAAAAAAGCCATCCCAGACCCTTTCTACTAGAATTCATTGTAAGTTTTATTATTATAGGATTACTTAACGCTAAGAACGTGATTTTGTCAACAATATATATTTTAACTTCTTGACAAAAATTTTCTTAACCTTATCATGATATTAGTAAAAGTGTCAAAGAAGGAAGTTTTATGAAAAATTATCCAAAATTAACAGAAGAGAAAATAGAAGAAATAATAGATAAATTCCTTGAAGAAAATACTATTAATAAAAGAGAAAGGGAAATTTTAGTTCGCTTTAAAGCCAACAAAAGTCAAGGCTTATTAAGGAGAATTTCAGATTTAAAAATGGATATTAGTAAGGTTCAACTTTCCTATGGATTAGACTTTCTATCTAGTGATATCTTAGATTTTTATACAGAAATAATGAAACAGTATCCATCAACAGGACCTTCGTCTATTTTTAATGGGCTTATAAAATAAATTAAAAAAAAGTGGGGCATCCTATTCTTTTGCTAATTCACTTTAATATGATAATTAATTATTGAAAATAATAAGGGGGGTATAATTATATTAAGAAGATGACGGGAAAATCATGAAAGGAGAAAGTCATGAATAAGAAATTTGTAGTAGGAGCTCTTGCTCTAATATTTTTGATGCCAAATGCAAATGCCTTTGCAAAGGAAGATAATCAAGGTCTTCCAGCTGATTTTAAGGGAGACTATACCTACGAAGACGGTATGTATCTTCCAGCCTTATATTATTTTGGTGTAACTAAGGGTAGGCAGGTCAATCCTTTTGGTGGCAGTAAGGTTGGTAAGATTAGCAAGAAAGAAAAGGCAGCAGTATTAAATAATCCAAGGGTCAAGAAGTTAATCAAACTTTATAATAATAACTATCAATTTTTAATTAAAATTTATAAGTATGGGGATAAACGCATGGCTAGGTGGAAGGAAGTAAAGACCATGACAGACCCTGTTTTTAGTAAATTTACCAAACAAGATTGGTTAGATATCTACTCCAAGAGTGCTAAAACACTTCAATTAACTCGTGATTATTTTAATTCTAAGGGTCTTTCTGATAGTGATTTTACAAATGAAAAGACTTTAAAGATGATATATAAACCTGAGCTTAGCTTTGAGAAAATCGAGTCATGTGGAGCAGAAGATATAATTGTTTTTAACCAAGGAATTTCAAGTGCTAAATTAGATGCTAAGTCTAAGGACCTTACTGATGCAAATGGCGGAATGATTGTTAAAAAACTTGTCGAAAATCTTGATGGCTACGAGGTTGGGGAGCCAACAGAGGTCTTAGGCAAGTCTGAATCTGGCGCCTATGATAAGAGACTTTTTGTAGAGATTTATTTAACTAGGGATGACTCACAAATTCTCTTCCAAATGGCAGGCAAGGATGAAAAAACCTGGAGCGATTATTCCTTGAAAGATAAAAAAATCTCTAATTTCTACGGCCAAGAAATGCTTCTTTCTGCCTACAAAGAGGGAGAATTATACAGAGCAGAGTTTAAAAATATGGATAATGAATATCTGGTAGAATCATCAGGTATATCTCAAGATGAGTTTTTGGTAGTTGTAAGGTCTTTCATAGAAAATATTAGAAATGTCTCAGCTTCATCATCTACTAAGCTAGAATTTTAGAAGGAACTCATTTTCATAAATATAGAAAAATATGAATTTCAATAAAAAATAATTTTTATGAAAATGCTGGATTTTCAATGTTTTATATTGTTTTCCATACATGGTATGAGAAAAAGTTGGTAAAATTATTTGACAAAAAACAAAAACCACGTTACAATGTATTCAATCAAAATATTAGTTTAAAAAAGTGTTGAAGAGAAGAGTAGCTTTCTTAAGGCTTAAAGCGAATCCCGTAGAGTGTGAGGGGAGAAGTTAAGAGATTGTGAAAAGAACCTCAGAACTTATAAGTCAATCCAAGGAGATTTATACGGGCACTCCCGTTACAGAGTTAGAGTATGTTAGTACTTGAAGAGGTCTATTTTGTGAAGAATAGATGAATATGGGTGGTATCACGAGTCTTCGTCCCTTTTGGGATGAAGGCTTTTTTTATTATCAAAAAGCGACACAAATGACTAGTTTTGATAAAATTTTAGGGAGGAAATTATGATAAAGAACGAATATGAAGTTTTAAAGGAAGCAAAAAAAGTAGTTTTAGCCTATTCTGGTGGTCTTGATACATCTGTGATGGTAACTTGGCTAAAAGAAAATGGTGCTAAAGAAGTCATTTGTGTGTCAGTAGACTTAGGTCAGGTAGAAGATGCTAAAGCTATGGAGGAAAAAGCCTTAAAATCGGGCGCAAATAAGTTTTACAATATCAATGTAGAAGATGAATTTATTGATGATTATGGTTTCAAATCACTTAAGGCAGGGGCTAAATATGAAAATGTCTATCTTTTGGGCACAGCCATAGCTCGTCCGTTAATTTCGAAAGTTTTGGTAGAAGTAGCAGAGAAAGAAGGGGCTGATCTAATTGTCCACGGTTGTACAGGCAAGGGTAATGATCAAATCCGTTTTGAGCTATCTATTATGGCACTAGCCCCAGATATGAAAGTCATAGCTCCATGGAGGTTTTGGGATATCAAGGGACGTAGCGAAGAGGAAGCCTATGCCAAAGATCATGGTATTAAGCTAAACTTCACCAAGGATGAAGATTATTCTATGGACGAGAATATCTGGCATTTATCTCACGAAGGACTTGACCTTGAAGATCCCCAAAATGCAGCGAATCTTGAAAAAATCCTTCATTGGGTAACCCCAGCTGAAAAAGCAATTGATAAGGCAGAGATAGTTGAAATAGAATTTTATAAAGGTACACCAATTGCTTTAAATGGAGAGAAACTTAAGGGCTCTGATTTGGTTAAAAAACTAAATACCCTCGCAGGCAAACACGGCATAGGAATTGATGATATAGTTGAATCTAGGATGGTTGGTATGAAATCTAGGGGAGTATATGAAAATCCAGCAGCAAGTGTTTTATACTTTGCCCACGAAAAGCTAGAAACAGTTACCCTTCACCCGGATTGTCTTCAATACAAACAAAAAATGGCTCTTGATTATGCAAAACTTGTTTATGCAGGCAAGTGGATGACACCTCTTAAAGAAGCCATGGACGCCTTTATAGAAAAAACTCAGGAAAATGTGACAGGAAAAGTCAAGGTCAAACTTTACAAGGGAGCTATGCAACCAGCTGGTATATATGCAAAGAATTCTTTATATCTTGAGGAATACGCAACCTTTGAAGAAGACGATGTTTACAATCAATCAGATGCTACAGGTTTTATAAATTTATTTGGTCTAGCAAGTAAAATTTATGCAAAAGCTATGAAAGAAGGAGAAAAAAAGTAGATGAAACTTTGGAGTGGGATGCTTGATGGAAATCTTGATAAGGATGCAGAAAGTTTTAACTCATCAATAAAAATAGATAAAAGGTTAGTCTATGAAGATATTACAGGGTCAAAAGCCCATGTGAAAATGCTTGGCAAACAAGGGATAATAGGCGATAATGAAGCTAAAAAAATCCTAGCAGGTCTTGATGCTATTAAAGAGAAACTAAAGGCAAATACTCTAGAAATAGATCTTACAAGTGAGGATATTCATACTTTTGTGGAAGGAGCTTTGATTGATGAAATTGGGGAAGTGGGCAAAAAAATGCATACAGCAAGGTCAAGAAATGACCAAGTCACAACTGACCTAAAACTTTTTCTAAAAAGAGAGAGTCTGGAAATAATCGAGCTTTTGAAACTTTATGGCAAAAGTCTTACAGACCTAGCGGGAGAGCATACCGAGACAATAATGCCAGGTTACACCCACCTCCAAGCAGCCCAGCCAGTAAGTTTCGCCCACCATCTAATGGCCTACGCCTTTATGAACCTGAGAGACATATCAAGGATTAAAGATTATATAAAAAGGTTAAATCAATTGCCCCTAGGTGCCTGTGCCCTAGCCGGCACAACCTATGACATAGACAGGGACTTTGTGGCAAGTGAGCTAGGCTTTGATGCTGTCATGGAAAATTCCATGGATGCAGTAAGCGATAGGGACTATATAATGGAGCTTAGCTCAGTCTTATCAATAATAGCCGTCCACCTATCAAGATTATCTGAAGAAATCATAAACTGGGCATCTCCTGCCTATAAATTTATAGAAATAGACGATAAATTTGCTACAGGCTCATCAATCATGCCCCAAAAGAAAAATCCGGACATGGCAGAGCTAATCAGGGGAAAATCAGCAAGGCTTATAGGAAATATGAACGGGGCCTTTGTAATGATGAAGGCTTTGCCACTTTCCTACGCCAAGGATATGCAAGAAGATAAGGAATTTATCTTTGATTCTATAGACACCATCAAAATTTCTCTAAGGATAATGGCGGGTCAAATCGAAACACTAACTGTAAACAAAGAAAAAATGCTAGAAGCGTGCAAGGTTGGATATCTAAATGCAACAGATCTCGCAGACTATCTGGTAAAGAAAAACCTAGCCTTTAGAGACGCCCACCATATAGCGGCAAGGCTTGTAAAAACAGCTATTGAAAAAGATTTATCCTTAGAGGATTTGGACCTTGAAACCTACAAAAAAGAATCAACCCTATTTGAAAAAGATATCAACGAAGCAATCGACCTTAAAAAGTGCCTAAAATACCGAAAATCGCAAGGAGGTCCAGCCCCAGAAGAAGTCTTAAAGCAAATAGCATATATTGAAGATAAAATTTCATAAATCCTAGTTTAAAGCCTAGCAAAAGTGCTGGGCTTTTTTTGAGTGAATCTTTGATGAAATTTCGATTTTTGAGGGCCTTTGAAGTATGATAAAAAGAGAATTATTTTTAGGAGATGACTTAATGACTGATAGAAAACCTTATTATATTACAACACCAATATATTATCCAAACTCCAATTTACATATAGGAAATACCTATACTTCTATAATTGCAGACGTTTTAAAAAGGTATAAGACTCTTTTAGGCTACGACGCTTATCTTGTAACTGGTACTGACGAGCATGGCCAAAAGATTATGGAATCTGCTCACGCTCACGGCAAGGAGCCTCAAGAATTTGTAGATAAAATTGCGGCTGAAACTATAAAATTATGGGAAAAGCTTGATATTAACTACGATACCTTTATAAGATCAACAGGTAAACAACATGAAAAAGATGTAGTTGATATTTTCAATAAACTTTACGACCAGGGCGATATTTATAAGGGAGAATACAAGGGATATTACTGTACACCTTGTGAAACTTTTTGGACTGAAAGCCAATTAGAAAACGGCAAGTGCCCTGATTGTGGTAGGGACGTTAATTATCAAGAAGAAGAAACTTATTTCTTTAGATTATCCAAATATGCAGACAAACTTAAAGAATTATTCAAAGACCACCCAGAATTCCTAGAGCCTGCCTTTAGACAAAAGGAGATGCTTAATAACTTTATAAATAAGGGTCTTGAGGACCTTTCTGTAACTAGAACTTCCTTTGACTGGGGAGTTGATGTGCCATTTGATAGTAAGCATGTTGTATATGTGTGGATAGATGCCCTTTCTTGCTACCTATCTGCAATTGGTTTTGGTGATGATGAGGAGAAATTTAACAAATATTGGCCTGCTAGCGTTCATTTAATCGGCAAGGACATAGTAAGATTTCACACTATTATCTGGCCTGCACTTTTGATGGCTCTTGACCTTCCACTTCCAGAGAAAGTTTTCGCTCACGGTTGGATTTTATTTGAAAATGACAAGATGAGTAAGTCAAAGGGTAATATTATGTATCCAGAGCCACTTGTTGACCTTTATGGCAACGACGCCCTTAAATACTTCATGCTTAGGGAATTTAACTTTGGTTCCGATGGGGATTTCTCTTCAAAGAAATTTATGGAAAGATATAACTCAGACCTTGTAAATGACCTTGGTAATCTTGTTTCAAGAACTACATCAATGATTTCTAAATACAATGATGGTGTGATTGAAAAAGGAACTGAAGAAGGCGAATTTGATGATGAATTAATCGCTCTTGCTAAGGAAACCTACCCTAGATTTAACAAGCTCATGGATGAGTTTAAATTTAATGAAGCTCTTGAAACAATCTGGAAATTAATCCGTAGAGCTAATAAATACGTAGATGAAACTGAACCATGGATCCTAGGTCGTGATGAAGCTAATCTTCCAAGACTAAACAGAGTTTTATATAACCTTGCAGAAACACTAAGGATTGTGGCCCAATTAATCGAGCCAACCATGAAGGATACTACAAAACTAATCTTAGAAAAACTCGGCACAGACAACAAGGGCTTTGAATCTGCTAAGGAATTTGGTCTTCTAGAAGAAGGAGCCAAGGTAACTAAGGGCAAAAACCTCTTTGATAGGCTAGATGTAGAAGAAGAACTTGTAAAACTTCACGAGAAAAATAACGCCCTCATTCAAGAAAGACTTGCTGATAAAAAAGAAGAAGAGCCAACAGAAGAAGCGAAGCCAGAAATCACCTACGAAGATTTTACCAAACTAGACTTAGTTGTAGGTAAAATTATTGAAGCTGATGAGCATCCAAACGCTGATAAGCTTCTAGTTTTCAAGGTTGATATAGGAAGTGAAGTAAGGACTATTGTATCAGGCATCAAGAAATGGTACAAGGCAGAAGACCTTATAGGTAAAAACGTAATTGTGGTTAAAAACCTCGCACCAAGAAAGATGAGAGGAATTGAATCTCAAGGCATGCTTCTTGCGGCAGACTTTGACGAAGATCTTACCCTTCTTTCAACCCTTGCTGATATCAAGCCAGGAAGTAAGGTTTCTTAATGCAATTAATTGATTCACACGCCCATTTAACAAGCGAAGAATTTAACGAAGACAGGCTCTTTATCCTAAGAGACCTGTCTAATTTCTCTATAGAAGCGATAGTAAATCCGGGGACAAATCTTGCAAATTCTAGGGAAAATGTAAGGCTTGCCAAGAAATTTAAAAATTTCTATGCCCAGGTAGGAATCCATCCTTCAGATGTGGAAGAAATGGAAGAAGGGGACCTAGCTGAAATTGAAATTTTGGCAAAGGATGCGGTAGCTATTGGAGAAATTGGTCTGGATTATTACTGGACAACAGAGACTAAAGAGCTACAGAAAAAAGTCTTTATAGCCCAGCTAGATATGGCAAGAAAACTTTCTAAACCTGTTGTAATCCACAACAGGGAAGCGACAGAAGATATTATGGAGATTTTATCAAATTATAAAGACCTTAAGGTACAAATCCACTGCTTTTCTACAAGCGAAGAGACTCTTAAGACCTTTATGGATTGGGGATTTTATATTTCTATCGGCGGAGTTGTGACCTATGGCAACGGGCTTAACGAAAAACAAGCGGCAGCCCTTGTCCCTTTAGATAGACTTATGCTTGAGACAGATAGTCCCTACCTTACTCCAAATCCTTACAGGGGAATGAGAAATGACCCTCGTAAGATTATAGAAGTGGCCAGGAAAATTAGTGAAATAAGGGGAATGAAGCTATCGAAAGTAGCCAAATGGACAAGCAAAAACGCCAGGGAGTTTTTTGATCTATGATAAAAGAGACAATAGTAGTTGAAGGAAAAGATGATATAGCCAATGTCAAAAGGGCAGTAGATTGCGAAATGATTGCAACAAATGGCCTTGCTTTTGGAGATGATCTTATAGAACGACTTGTAAAAATAAATGATAGGTGTGGGATAATTATCCTAACTGACCCAGATTATGCAGGCAAAAGAATCAGGGCAAGGATAGCTCGTCACATTCCAACAGCCAAACACGCCTACATTGACAGGAAAAAAGCTATCAAAAAGGGCGATTTGGGTGTTGAAAACGCAGAGCCCGAGGTAATCATAGATGCCCTAAAAAGGGCAAAGGCAGAAGAAATAAGTCGCAGGGATGAATTTACCATGGCAGATTTAGTAAAAAATGGGCTTTCAATTGGGAAGGATTCTCGAGAAAAAAGAGCTAGACTTGGTGAACTTTTGGGGATAGGCTATTATAATTCCAAGGGGCTTTTGTCCAAACTTAATTCTTTTGGGATAAGCCGAGAAGAATTTGAAAAGGCGGTAAGATCTTTATGAGAAAATTATATTCACCAAAGGTGGTAAAAGACATAATCGACCTCTATGGTTTTAGATTTTCAAAATCCTTAGGTCAAAACTTTTTGATTGATAAAAATTTTGTCGATAAAATCGTAGATGGAGCTGATATAGCAGGCAAAAACGTAATAGAAGTAGGTCCTGGCATAGGAACAATTTCCTATGAGATGGCAAAGACTTGTAAAAAGCTCGTTTTAATCGAAATTGACGATAGTCTTATTCCAATTTTGGAAGAAAATATGTCCGACTTTGAAAATGTAACAATTATCCACCAAGACATTTTAAAAACAGACCTTAAAGAAATCCAGGATAAGTATTTTAATGGAGAAGCTTTTGACTTTGTATCAAACCTCCCTTATTACATCACAACACCGATCATAGAAAAAATTTTTGATGAAGATTTGGACTGTCATTCTATGACTATCATGGTTCAAAAGGAAGTGGCAGATAGGATGCTTGCCACAGAAAAAGACAAGGACTATTCATCTCTATCTGTCTTTGTAAAATATTACTCAGAAGCGAGACTTTTAACCAAGGTTCCTAAGTCAGTCTTTATGCCCCAACCAAAGATTGATTCGGCTGTCCTAAGGCTTGATTTAAGGATTTATGATAAAGATGTTAATAAGGAAAAACTCTTTGCCCTAGTTAAGGCAGGCTTCTTAAAAAGACGTAAAACTATTTTAAATTCAATGTCTAGCGTGGCAGAAAAAGATGATCTAAGAAGAGTTTTTGAATCTTTAGATTTAAAAGAAAATCTAAGGGCAGAAAATCTTTCCCTAGATGATTATATAAAAATTGCTAACGAGCTAGAAAATTGTTAGGGTTGAGGGGTCGTAGAGTTTATTATCTATGATCTCTTTTAGGCTTTTTTCTTTGATTTTTATTTTATTTAGGGAAGTAAGAAGGCTTTCTACGTCGTAAAAATCAGCAAGGAAAGTATTTGTAAACTCGCCTTTATGATTGGTAGAAAAATACCAGCTAGCTTTATGGTTTTCATTTTGGCCATTATTTATAGAACAGAAAATCCCGTCAAAATCAAATTCGATTTCATGGCCTATTTCTAATAGGTCTTTTAATTTTTCATAAGTAAAATTGTCCATTGTAGCTTCCTTACGTTTATTATTTATATTTTGGGGTATATTTAGTATCTAGGGCTAAAAAGCCTTTAAAATATTATATATTATTTATTCAATTTGGGTATATATAAATTAGAGAAAAATAGAAAGAGGGATTAAATGCACGATATTACAATTTATACATCAAATACTTGCGTATTTTGCAAGGCAGCTAAACAATATTTCAAGGAAAATAATATTGAATACACAGAAAAAAACATCGATAAAGACAAGGAAGCTGTAAACTACCTTATAGAAAAAGGATACAGGGGGGTGCCTGTAATCAATATTGACGGCGAAGATATTGTTGGCTTTGACAAAAAAGTTATTGAAGAAAAGCTTAAATAAAAGCAAGACCTGGATTGTCAGGTCTTTTGTTTTGCCAAAAAATTTTACAATTATCTGTACTTGATATTGGAATTTACAGTTTCTATATCTTTACCTAGGCAGTATTTTATATAAGGAACAAGGTAGTCCTTATCAATTGCCTTTGGTCCAAAGATTAGCCTTTGGTATTCCAAGTCGTAATCTTTTAGATAAGTTCCCAAAAATGGTAGGGGAAAATTAGGATTGTGGTATTTTATTTCTTTAAAATGGCCACGACTTTCGTCCTCATCCAAGTCCACAACTATCCTGTATTCGCCTTCATAGGCGTAGGAATCTTTTTTGAAATAGTAGGAAATTTTATCAAGTTTTAAGAAAATTTCATTATTAAAACTTCTTAGAAGCTCGATGTTATTAAGTGATTCTTTTTTGTATGTTGCTACAATTTTACCTAGGTAGGCTTCGTAGTCTGCCTTTAATTTATTTAAAAGACCATTTATTTCATCAGATTTTTGATTGTAATTAAAGGCCTTTTCTCCTATATAAAATACCCTTACTAGCCTTATTTTTTTGTCATTTATAATTGACTTCATAAATTCTTTAGAAAATTCTAGGAATACTCCCTTAGTATCGTCGGCATACTGCTTCCACATTGGAAGGCTATCTGCCATGGACGATGCAGAAAGAAGGTAGATTTTGTTGTTACCGTAGTTATCTAGACTTATATATTCTTCATTTCCGTCATTTAAATATTCAAAGAGGGCCTTACCTTCCATAGGATCATTTAGCATCCTGGCATTGGTTAGCCTTAATTTATTTCTATAAATTTCCGCCACTTCTTCTATATCTGCATCTATCAAATAGCCCAGGCTATCAAGGGATGTGTAGTGGCCGATTGAAAGTCTATTTTCAGCGTTTTTTAGATTTTCATAATCCGATGGTTTTACTGTCAAAAGATCGATGAGTTCGTCTATATCGTAGGAAATAGCGTCTTCATAGACCCTTAAAGAATCTTCGGTCTGTGGCAAGATTTTATAAAAATTATTTAATTTCTCAAAAATATTCAGACTATCTCTAAATTCATATTCTAGAGATGATAAGTATTTTTTGTAAAAGTCTTTGTCCTTAAAACTAGGATTAGAGCCGATATCTCCTAGCTCTTCAAGAGCTTGATTTACAAATTCATAGACTATATTAAGGTCAGGATCTTTTTTTAGTTTCTTATTTATGCGAGCAAAAATTTTGAAAATACTATCGGTCTTGCCAAAATCATTCAATACATTTGCAATCTTCAAAAAAGAAAGGCTAAATCCGTCAAATTCCCTTAAAAGAGAGTCTTTGATAAGGGTATGGTAGCCCATATTTTTATTTGTAAAATAGGAGCTATCTTTTAGGATTAGATCATTTAGTTTAATTAAGATTTTTTTAGTCTTCTCTAGCCCCAAATATTTAAGCATATTTAAATAGTAGGAAGGATTTGAAAAGACTGAAATATAGGTCTTTAACCCTTGAAGCTTTTCATTTGTTATTTTTATAAAACCACAATCTTCTTTGAAATCTTCTCTCAAAAGGTCAAAGGAGCTGTATTTTAAGTTGGTTATTTCACTAGTATCCTTAAAACTTTCTTCTTCCTTGTAGAGTTTGATATCGCCTAGTTTTATATTTTTCTTATTTTCAGAGATATAGGTGACGTGAAATTTGGTTTTAAATTTATAATCGATATCCCCACTTAATTTAAAAAGTAAATTATCTTTATAGTCAAAATCAATATTTTTAAAGGATTTTTTATCTTTGTAAAAATTGTAGCTTGTGCCATCTTTAAGGGATTTTTCTTCGATGATTAAGTCAGCCTCGCCAATAAAGGAGATAAACTCATTGATTTTAAAGATTAAAATGCCGTCTATGTCTTTAAAAAATCTCGCTTTGAGGTTGGGATTTGCTAGAATTTTCTTTAGAAAATCTTCATCATAAGAATAAACCTTGGCGAAAAGCACTTCCTTATTTATTTTATTATCCTTTATGTATTGAGGATTTGACTTCAAAAGGTTAATTAGGATTTTTTCTGTATTTTCCATATCTACTCCATTCTTGTTATTACTATACTTACAAAAAGAAATTTATAAAAAAACTCACCCCATGGCGAGTTTAATAGATATTTATTGATTGGATAATACCGTTTAGGGCATTTAATTTGATGGTATAGGAGTCTGTAGTTTTTAGGTAGTAGACTTTTATAGGAGAATTTTTATTAGCGGAATCTTCTATAAGCTCATCTTCAAATCTTTTTTGTACATCATAGATAGAATCTTCTAGCTTTATTCCTCGGATTTCGAAGTCTCTGTTGTTATTAATAACTGAAGCATCTAGCTCTTTTATAGGTAAGTTTTCAATTTTTTCTCTATCGCTATCAAGATCATAGTAAGCTTCTAAGAGGTAAAATTCCCTGTAAACTTGATTATTTATACCATCTGTAAACCAAGTAGGTTTTGGCTCGAAGGAGGCACCGGTTCTTGAGATAGTTGCAACAAGATAGCCGTCTTTTTCCTTTAAAGAATAGTCAAAACCATTTTCTGTAAAGGCGGAAAGATTAATAGGAAATTTGTAAATCTCGCCTTCAATTATAAAGGAAGAGTCTTTTTTAAACTTAGTCGAGTAGCCCTTGTTGGGAGCTGATGTTTCGTAGGGATTAGAGCTGGGTTCAAGGGCTTTTTCTGTAGTTAGTAAAATCGGGTAGGCAAAGGCCATTATTAGATTTAAAATTCCTAAAAGTAAAATTCTTTCTCTAAAGCTCTTATTCACCCCGTCTACTATGGCTGTTATGGCGCCTATGGTTCCTAGGACTAGGCAAAGCATAGAGGCGAGTTTGAGTGGCCTATCAAAGCCTAAAAAATCTATATAGGAATATCTGAAGATAAAAGAAACTACAAGACCTAGGAGCCCTATTACTAGTGTTCCCTGATAAATTTTTTTCTTGTCAATATACTTCATTTATTTGCCCTCTTAATTTCTGAAATCTTCACATTATTTTACACTTTTCTTAAAAAAATTACAAATACGTGTTATAATTATAATAGAAAAGTAGGTTCATAAAGATTCTACTTAATTTGTATTTAATAAATAAGGGGGACATATGTTCGATTTTAAAAAAGCAAAAGAGAGAGTAGACGAGGTTATTAATCCAACCCATTTAATTTATTCTGAGGTTTTTTCTGATTCATCTAATAATAACGTATACATAAAGCCAGAAAACCTTCAAAAAACAGGTTCTTTCAAGCTAAGAGGAGCCTACAACAAGCTATCAAAGCTAGATAAGGAATCTGCTGATAAGGGTATTATCACAGCTTCTGCTGGTAACCATGCCCAAGGTGTAGCGTTTTCAGCACAAAAACTAGGAATGAAGGCAGTAATTTGTATGCCAGAGCACACTCCAATGATCAAGGTAGAGGGAACATTAAAATACGGTGCAGAGGTAGTTTTATACGGACAAAGCTTTGACGAATGTAAAGAGCATGCTTTAAAGCTTGCAGAAGAAAATGGCTACACATTCATTCCTCCATTTGATGACCTAGATGTAATCGAAGGCCAAGGCACAATCGGTCTTGAGATTGTTGATGAGCTTAAATACGTAGACTATGTCCTAGTACCAGTAGGTGGTGGCGGACTTATCTCAGGTGTGGCAAAATGCCTAAAACAAATTTCACCACTTATTAAAGTAATTGGTGTAGAGCCATATTCTGCAAGAAGTATGAAAGAAGCTATCAAACAAGGTCATATTGTAACCCTTGATGGTGTTGACACTATAGCCGACGGTACAGCTGTAGCTACAGTTGGTGAAGCAAACTATGAGATTTGTAAAGACAACGTAGACGACTGGATAACTGTAACTGATGAAGAAATTCTTATGTCTTTTATTAAATTAATCGAAAAACATAAGCTAATAGCAGAACCATCAGGAATTCTTCCATTAGCAGCCCTAGATAAGTTAAATTTCTTTAACAAAAACGTTGTTTGCCTAGTATCAGGTGGTAATATCGATATGTCATTTATTTCTCAACTAATTGATAGAGGACTTTATGAAACAGGACGTATAACAAGAATAGAAGTAGAGCTTCCAAATATACCAGGCAAGCTTCAAGCTCTATTAAGTGAAGTTGCCCAAACAAAAGCTAACGTAATTTCTATTGAACATGACGGCTTCAAAGCAGCAAGCAGGTTTAAAAATATAAATGTAGTTCTAACCCTTGAAACCAACGGCCAAGATCACGCAAAGAAAATTAGAGAAGTAATAGCTAAGAAGGGATATATTATACATTGATGAAACTAAGCGACTTAGTTAGGAAAATTGAATATTTAGAAATAAGCCACGGAGAAGACTTTGAAATAAGGGGAGTTAGTAATAATTCTCAGAAAATAGAAAAAGATTATATTTTTGTGGCAGTCAAAGGATCTATTTTTGACGGTCATAGGTATATAGACGAAGCTATCGAAAAGGGTGCCAAGGCTATTATCCACACAGAAGAAGTCGCCTATAAGCAAGGTATAACCTATCTTAGGGTAGGTAATTCTAGAGAGGTTTTAGCAGAAATTTCAAATTATATTACAGATTTTCCGTCAGAGAAATTATCTGTAATAGGCGTTACTGGCACAAACGGCAAGACTACCACATCAAAATTAATTGCTTATTTGATTGGGAAAATCTTTGGTCCTTGTGCCAATATCGGTACTGACGGGGCAGATGTGGGTGGAGAAATAATTGAAACTTCAAACACAACTCCAGATATAACTGAAATTAACAGCATCCTTAAGAAATGTCTTGAAAAGCAAATTAAATACGTGGCCTTAGAGGCTTCAAGCCACGGTCTAGACCAAAAAAGGCTAGCTGGTGTTCACTTTAAGGTAGGTATTTTAAACAATCTTTCAACAGAACACCTTGACTACCACAAGACCATGGAAGAATATTTCAAAGCTAAGATGATTCTTTTTGAAAATTCAGAAATGACAATCGCAAATACCGATGATCCTTGGGGAGAAAAGGCTGTTTCACTTTATGAAAACACTCTAACTTTTGGCACAAACAAAAATGCAAATGTGAGAGCGACTGATGTGGAAAAAAATAGCGAGGGGATTTCTTTTAAAATCGACGGAGTGGACTTCTTTATAAAGACAATAGCTGATTTTGAATTAAATAATTACCTTGCAGCCATATCCACCTTAAAGGTTTTAGGAGCAAGCTTAAGCCAATTAAGCGAGGTTATCAGTGAATTTCCAGGTGTGGGATCAAGGTTTGAATATATAGAAAATAATAAGGATTTAAATATCATAGTTGACTTTGCCCATACTCCTAAGGCCTTTGAAGAAATTTTCAAAACCCTTCCAGAAGATAAGAAAAAAATTGCTGTATTCGGTATCCAAGGTGATAGAAATGCCGAATTTAGAAGGCTAATAGGAAAGGCTGTTTCAGATTATGGGATATATGCAGTGGTAACTACAGATGATCCAAAATTTGACACTTACGAAAATATTTCAAAAGATATAGTAGCTGGAATGGGAGAAAATTATGGTGCCTACACTCTTATAAAAGAAAGAAAAGAAGCTATAAGAGCAGCCTTAGAAATGGCTGAGCCAGGCGATTACGTCCTCTTTATGGGCAAGGGTGAGGAAAATTTTATCAAGCTTAATGGCAATGAAAAAACTCCTTGGGATGAAAAAGGCACAATTAGAGAGATTTTGGGAAACCTATGAAAACTGTATTGATTGGCGCAGGTGTGGCAGGTTTATTTTTTGCAAATCTCTATGATGATGACCTAATCGTAATAGAAAAAAATGACTTTCCTGGCAGAAAACTCCTCGCTACAGGTAATGGTAGGTGTAATTTTACAAATTTAGATCTAAACCTTTCAAATTATCATTCAAAGGGGAATGAATTTTATAAAGATTCTCTAGAAAAATATGACAATAGAGATTTAATAAATTTTCTAAATAATCTAGGGATTTTAACTACCTCCCTTCCTTCAGGCAGGTGCTATCCACAAACTTTAAGTGCCAAGACTATTAGGGATATTTTATACCTTAATGCTAATGGGAAATTTCTTTTTGAAAGCGAAGTAAAAGATATCGACTTTAAAAATCACCTAGTTATTACAGATAAGGCAAAGATTTATTTTGATAAGCTAGTAATAGCCACAGGTGGGATTACCCTGCCAGGTTCTGGTTCGGATGGGAAAATTTTTGAAATCTTAAAGCCATATCACAAGGTCACAAGGCTAACTTATGGGATTACAAATTATAAAGTGGCAAATCCACTTTCAAAAAAAGCCAAGGGGATAAGGGTCACCGCCAAAGCAAGTCTATTTGTTGACGGAAGTTTTATAAAAGCATCCACAGATGATGTGATTTTCCAACCCTATGGTCTTACAGGAACAGCTATTTTAGATCTTTCAAATGATATTTCCTACGCTTTATTAGATAAAAAAGACATTTGGATTTCTCTTGATTTACTAGGCGATTATCCCGAGAAAAAGCTTGTAGATATTATTAAAAATCTAGCAAATAATAATCCTGATATAACAATTAATGAAGTACTAATGGGATTTTTAAATGCAAAACTTATCACAGACGTCCTAAATAGGGTAAAATTAAAAGGTAAGATCAAGGCAAGGGATTTGACAGATGGAGAAATAAAAAATCTCATCAGGACTATCAAGAATTTAAGATTTAAAATTATGGCTATAAATGACTGCGAAAATGCCCAGGTTACAATTGGTGGTATTGATACTGATTTTGTAGATCCAAAAACTTTTGAATCTAAAATCATCCCGAATCTGTACTTTATAGGCGAAGCCCTAGATGTGGACGGCGCTTGTGGAGGATATAATATCCAGTGGGCCTACTCGTCTGCCAAGGCGTGTGCAAGGGGCCTTGCTGCTAATAATAGAGAGGAAATCAATGTTAAAAATAAATAGAAAGCTAAGAGAAATGAGAGATAATGGCGAGAGCATCAAGCTTGCAATCATAGGTTGCGGCAAAATGGGTGCTTCGTTAATAAACCAATTATCGAAACTTGACGCCATGGAAGTCAAACTAGTTGTAGATAGAAATCCTAGAAAGGCCATCAAAGCCCTAACTCAAGCAGGGATTTCTGAAGATAAAATAATCTATACAGATGATTATAATGAAGGCTACGAAGTTCTTGAAAAGGGATATGTAGCAGTATCAACTAACCATAGACTTTCCTACAAATTATTACAAATAAATGCGGTAGTAGATTGTACAGGTAACCCTCCTTTTGGAGCTGTGATAGCAAGAAAAACTATCCAATACCACAAACACATGATAAGTTTCAATGTGGAATGTGAAGCAACTGTTGGTCCTGTTTTACATGATATGGCGAAAAAAGCGGGCGTGGTTTATACAGGTATTTTAGGTGATGAACCAGGTGCAATTATGGAACTTGTAGACAATGCCTACGGCATGGGTCTTGAAGTCCTAGTAGCTGCAAAGGGAAAAAATAATCCATTAAATAACTACGCTACAAATGAAGAATTAGAAGAAGAAGCAAATTCTAAAAAATTATCACCAAGAATGCTAACAAGCTTTGTAGATGGTACAAATACCATGATAGAGTTAAACTCAGTATGTAATGCCATTGGATTTTTGCCAGACACCTTTGGTTGTCATGGAATAAAAACTAACCCTGATAAGGTTGTAGAAGACTTTAGGCTAAAAAGAGATGGGGGAGTTTTAAATTCATATGGAGTTGTAGAATTTTCTCCAGGTATGGCACCAGGCGTCTTTATAATTGTGACAAGTGATAAGGAAGACGTAAGAGATTTGATGAAGTTTTTAGGCTTTGGAGATGGTCCAAACTACTTGCTTTACAGGCCTTACCATCTAACAAGTCTTGAAGCACCTATTACAATCTTTAATGCCGTTGTTGAAAACGAGCCAACCATAGCTCCAATTCACGGCCAGGTAGCAGATACTGTAGCAGTAGCAAAAAGAGATATCAAAAAGGGAGAAAAACTAGAAGGCATAGGATCTAATAAGGTCTTTGGCAAACTAACCAGCCACGATAGGTCACTTGAAGAAGACCTCCTACCTATAGGAATCATAACTCCAAAAACAGAAGCTATAGTTGATATTCCAAAAGATACTGTAATAGATATGTCCATGGTAAAAATCGACGAAAAGGCGACTATTACAAGACTTAGAAGAAGACAAAATTCTATGAAACTATAAAAAATTTAAATCCACAGGCAGGATGCTTGTGGATTATTTATATGGATTTTACAAATAATTTACACATTTAAAATGAAATTTTTGTAAAATTGTCTTAAATATAGAAATATTTTTATAATGACCTGGAGGAGTTATGGAAAATTTGATCGAAGTAAGGGGCCTTGTCAAAAGTTACAAGGACTTAACTGCTGTTGATAATCTTGATTTAGATGTCAAAAAGGGCCGTATTTTGGGACTTTTAGGCCCAAACGGTTCGGGTAAGTCCACAACTATTAATTGCATATTAAGTTTACTTAAGAAAGATTCTGGTAGTGTAAAAATCTACGGCAAGGAAATGAGCCCCAATGCCTATGATATAAAAGAAAAAATTGGCGTTGTTTTTCAAGATGTGGGAGTCTATGATGAGCTTACTGTCTATGAAAATATTAATTATTTTTGTGGACTTTATATAAGAGATAAAGAAGAAAGAAAGAAGCTAATTCAAAGGACTTTGGACCTGGTTGGTCTAGATGACTTTGTAAAATTTAAACCAAAAAAACTCTCTGGTGGTCTTTTAAGAAGGCTAAATATCGCCTGTGGCATAGCTCATAGACCAGAGATAATTATTCTAGATGAACCGACTGTGGCAGTTGATCCCCAATCTAGGAACAATATTTTGGAGGGGATTAAGAGGCTAAACGAAGAAGGCTCTACCATTATCTATACCTCCCACTATATGGATGAGGTCGACTTTTTGTGCGATGATATAGTTATTATCGACAAGGGAAAGGTCATTGCCAAGGGTACTTCAAGTGAGCTTAAGGATATGATAGAAGTTAACGAAAAAATTTCCTTTGTAGCTGACGATTTGCCAGAGCAGGTGATTGATAAACTTAAGAATATGGACCATATAATAGATTTTTCTTATAAGGATGGTACATGTAGGATGACTTTTTCAAAAAGCAACGAGAAACTTTTAAGTCTTGTGGAAATTCTTACAGGATCAAAAGTTGATTACAGGTCTATAAATGTTGAAAAGCCAAGCTTGAATGATGTTTTCTTAGAGCTTACTGGCAAGGATTTGAGGGACTAGTATGTTCTTACATTCTTTTAAAAATACTTTAAAAATTTTATTAAGGGAAAAAACTATGGTTTTTTGGTCATTGGTTTTTCCAATTGTTTTAGGAATTCTTTTTAAACTTGCCTTTGGAGGTATCTCCGATAGTAATAAATTCGAAGCAATTGATATAGCTGTAAGTGATACAGCCTTGTCTGATGAGAATTTTAAAAATTTCTTAGATGAAATGGAAAAAGAAGATTATTTTATAGTAACTAAGGCAAAGGATAAGGAAATCCTTGATGAAAATGAAAAAATCAAGGTCTATGTGGAAAGACTTGATAAAATCTATACCAAAAAAACCGGTATTAGCGAAACTATTGTAGAAACAATTTTAAATGACTACCTTCAAAAAACTGAAATGATAAATAGGGTTATGATGGAAAATCCACAAACTGACCTTACTAAACTTTTAAATATTGAAAATCATATTAAGGATTCTTCTAGGAAAAATATGGACCCTGTTAATACCTTTTTTTATACACTTTTAGGTATGACTACAATCTATGGCTATATGTGGGGACTTTATGTAATTTACCAATACGAGGCAAATTTATCTGTAAATGCCAAGAGAAATGCAGTTGCCCCTATCAAAAAATCAGTAAGTCTAACAGCTTCCCTCCTAGTAGCATGGATAATAAATTTCCTAATAACCTTAGTATTTATTTTCTATCTAGAAAAAGCTTTGGGAATAGATTTTGGAAAGGAAAAGCCGCTTCTAGTATTATTAAGTCTGATATCTTCTTTAACTGGAGTTAGCTTTGGCATCCTTCTTGGAGTTTCAAATAAGAAAAGTATTGAGTTTAAAACTAATTTAGGTATTTCAATTACTATGCTAATGAGCTTTTTGGCGGGAATGATGATTCCAAGTATGAAAGTTACCATCGAAGAAAATATGCCACTATTAGGAAAAATTAATCCGGTTGCTGTAATTACAGATGCAATATATTCATTGTACTATTATGAATCAACTAGTAGGTTTTTTGGTAATATTACACTTTTAGTTCTTATAACTGCGGTATTCTTATCAGGATCATTATATTTTATGAGAGGTAAAGAATATGAGAGTCTTTAAAAATTATTTTAAAATAGCGAAGGCTCACAAGGTCGCAATAATATTATATACGGTAATTTTTATTGCAATAATGAGCTTTTCAACTAAGTCTGATGATACTAATAATATCTATACAAATGTAAGACCTGATATCTATGTAAAGGACGAAGCAAATACTGACTTATCAAGGGGACTTTACTCTTATTTGGAAAAGAAGGCTGTAATTAAAGAAATGGACGAATCTGTAGTTGAAGATAAGCTTTTTTACCAGATGATAAGTGCAAGTCTTGTAATTGAAAAAGATTTTGATAAAAGTAAGAATGTAAATTTCAAGGCCGCTCCTAATGATATGTATGGCATGACTATAAAAGAGCTTGTAAATCAGTATCTAAGCCAGGTAAACGCCTATAAGATTGCAGGATTTAAAGACAAAGATGCTATTAAATATACTAACGAAGATTTAGAAAAAAGAGTAGATGTAGAAATTAAAAGTGGATCAAAAATAGGAAGGGAGGATAATTCTATATTTTATTTTAATTTCATAAATTATCTAATACTTTCCCAGGTCCTTTTGATTGTTACTGGATTTGTAGTTTGGGCCCTTTATATATTAATGTTTGTAGTCCTCTATAAATACGACTTTAGCCTGGCCCATACAAATCTAATGATGGTAAATTCCTTCTTCTTTACAATAAGTGTTGTGACCAAGGCAGTTTTAATTTCAAGCCTAGTAAAAAATCAAAACGCCATCCAGGGAATTATGCAAATTGTATCCCTTGGCTCATCCTTCTTGTGTGGAGCCTTTGTTCCTCAAGACCTCTTGTCAAAAACAGCTTTAACTTTGGGAAAAATCTTCCCATCATATTATTACATCAAAAACAATGAAATGCTTATAGAAAATCCAAATATTAGCACAATTCTTCCTAATATAGGAATAATGCTAGCCTTCTCCCTAGTTTTTGTTTTGATAAGTATGGGTATGAAAACAAAAGTTAATGATAAAATCTCATAAAAACAACCCTCGCCACCTGCGAGGGTCTTTTGTAATGAAGATATTTAGTTTAAGTTTTTCATTTTATTAAAAGGGAAAATTCTAAAAAACGCCCTACCTACAAAATTTTTTTCTTGGACTGGTCCGAACTTTCTTGAATCGTTGGATTTTGGCCTATTATCACCAACCATGAAGAATTCAACATCTGTTAGGAACCAATAATTTTCTCCCTTACTTTCAGTAAAAGACCCTGTTGTATAGTAGGGTTCATCAAGTTCATTTCCATTTATATAAAATTTCCCATCTATAAGCTCAACCTCTTCTCCTGGTAGGCCCACTATTCTTTTAACATAAAGTTTATTTTCTGTTGGACTATGAAATATTATAACGTCGCCACGTTTATACTTGTGGGTGATATTTTTTGATATTTTCTCAACCACAACTAGGTCATCGGTAAAAAGGGTATTTTCCATTGATGATCCTGCTATATGGGTGATGTCTATGATGAAAAATTTGATGGAAAATGTGATTAAGAGGGCTATGGCAATTGTCTTAAGCCAAGCTAAGATTTCTTTTAATATTTCTTTTCTTCTATCGTTGGTCATTGTATTTTAAAACAACATTCTTATATTTTCATAAAAATGTAAATTTTCCCTCCATTTAATTTTGTAATAAAATAACTAATTAAAGTAATTATAACAAATAATTTATTATATATCAAGGAAAGATGTTTTTAAGATTCTGAAAATTATTTAAAAATTTTCTTAAATACAATGTAAAAAGCCAGCACACTTGGTACTGACTTTTATATTTATAGTCCGAAAATTTCCCCACCGAGTTTGGTTTCCTTAGGATCCACGCCTTCAAAGACAATTTTCTTAACGTCTGTTTGGTATTTGATATCTCCCCAAAGGATGCCACCTACAAATTTATCACCGTTTTTAAATAATTTGTAGATTTTTTCTCCGTCTTCTTTTTTAACTTCTTCTATGCCATCACCAGAGTTAAGGCCTGCTGAAAATAGCTTGATGTCGCCTAGCATGAGGGTTGAGAATGGTTTTGGTTGTTCGTATAATTTATAATCGCCTGTCATATTTGCACCTGCAATCTTACCCATTTCCATACTTGCTGTCCATAGGCCGATTGAGAAGTTTTCTATTTGTGCTACATCGCCTGCAGCGTAGATGTCTTCGCCTTCGATTTTGAGGTCTTCACCCACAAGGATGCCCCTGTCTGTTGCAAGGCCTGAATTTTTGGCTACTTCAATATTTGCCCTTACACCTGCTTGGATCATGATAGCGTCTGCTTCTATTTCTGTGCCATCAGTTAGTTTTAGACCGCAAACAGCTCCGTCTTTAACTAAGATTTCTTCGCTAAATTTACCTGTTAGAGTCTTCATACCCATGTCGTTTAGAGCGTTTTCTAGTTTTTGGGATAGGTCTTTGTCAAGTTGTCTTGCAAGGAGGTAGTCGAAGGCTTCAACAATTGTAATTTCAATGCCTAACTTTGAAATTGAGTTTGCTGCTTCAAGTCCTAGGATACCGCCGCCAATTATGATAAGTTTCTTTTTGTCAGCCAAGTATTCTTTGAAGTTTTTGAGGTCTTTTGAGCTTCTTATAGCAAAAACACCATCAGCGTCAGAGTTTGTGATTGGTGGGATAAAGGCATGTGAGCCTGTAGCTATCAAAAGCTTGCCGTATTCAAATTCTTCACCGTCTTTTGTGATAACTTTTTTATTTTCTTTATCAATTTTTTCTACATAGGTATTAAATTTCTCTTCGATATTTTTTTCCTCGTACCAAGTGTCTTTTTTGACAAGGATTTCTTCGTCTGTATAGTCTTTTGCAATTAATTCTGATAGACGGGTTCTCCAATAAGTGTGACCATCTTCGTCAGTTATTATTAGAATTGAACCATTTTCGTCGTTTTTTCTGATTTCTTCAGCCGCTGAAAGTCCTGAGATTCCGTTGCCTATAATTAAATAATCGTACATATATTATCCTTTCTGTCTATTACTTAACAATATTATATCACTTTGAAAGGTCCTTTCCAATCATAAGGCTTGCATTCTTTAATAAGGTATAATGATTACATGAGAAAAGCAGAGATTAAGGATATTAAGAAAATACTAAATATTATAGAAAATGCGAAGAAGTCATTAAAAAGCGAAGGAATTGATCAGTGGCAGATAGAATCTATGAATGAAAGCTTTTTGTTGGGGCAGATTGAATCTGGAAAAGCTTACGTTTACGAGGAGGGAGAAATCTTGGCTTATGGATTTTTATCTGATAAGAAGGAAGCTGCCTACGAACCTTGGAAAGATAAGTTTGAAGGAGAAAACCCATTAACTATCCACACCTTTGCAGTTAATTCGAATATGACCAAGAAGGGTATTGCTTTGAAATTTTTTATCGATATTATAAAATACGCCGAGAAAAATCACTTCGACAGCCTTAGAATTGATACCCACGAGGATAATTTTAAGATGCGAGGCCTTATAAATAAGTTAGGTTTTAAAAAGATTGGGGAAATTTATATAGATGAAGAGGGAAGGAAGAAACCTAGAATTTGCTATGAGAGATTGTTATGATTAACGAAAGCCAAAGGATTATTGTAGAAAAGGCCAAGACGCCAGCGGCTGTTATCGCAGGACCAGGGACTGGGAAGACCTTTACTATTGTAAAAAAAGTAATTTCCCTAATTAAAAATGAGGGGATTAGTCCGAATAGGATTTTGATTACTACTTTTACAAGAAAAGCTGCAAGCGAGCTTCAAACAAGGATTATCTCTGAGTTTAATAGCGAGGGGATAAAGACAGAGCTTAAGGATATGATGATAGGAAACTTTCACTCCCTAGCCCTTGATTTTCTTGAAAAATACCCATCTCTAGATGAGACTTTTCTTGATAGCAAGGTTATAGACCAGGTTGTTGAAGGATATTTGATAGAAAAAAATATCGATCTTTATAAAAGTATAGAAAACTACGAGAAATACATTACATACAACCACGCCAAGGAGATTAAAGGGATTTATGAAGAAATTACCAACAAGATTTTGGATGTAGAAGGACTATTAAATTCAGAAGATCCTAGGGAAGTTTTTGCTGGAAAAATTTTTATGACCCACCAAAACCTTCTTAAAGAAAAAAAGCTCATAAATTTTCAAATGATTTTAAGAAACTTTTATAAACTTCTTAAAGATCCTCTAAGGGGCGAGGAAGTCAGGTCCGGCATTGATTTTGTGATTGTCGATGAATACCAAGATACAAATTATATTCAACAAGAAATTGCTTTTAACCTGGTTAAGAATAAGGAAATTATGGTTTTTGGCGATGACGATCAGTCTCTTTATTCGTTTAGAGGAGCAGATCCTAGAAATTTAACAGAATTTTCTGATAAATTTTATAAAGATAAGGGAATTAGGGCAAATACCTACAGGCTCGATATAAATTACAGGTCAAACCAAGTTATTATAGATAAGTCCTTAAAGTGGCTTGATAACAAAGACTACGGAGCCAAAAATATAAAAAATCTAAGGTCAATTGAAGGGGACAAAAATCCAAACACAATAGTAAGAGCAAGAGCCTATGAATATAAAAATTTAACTAATATTATTAGAATTTTAAAACAAGATATAAATCTAGGACAGATTGCCTTTTTATTTCCTTCCTTAAATCACCCTTATGTTTCAAAGCTTCAAAGCTACTTTGAAAATGAGGGAATTAGGGTTTTAAATAAGAAATCTTCCCAGTTTTTTAAGAGAGATGAAATTAGAGCTTTCATCTATATTTTGATGAAGCTTGCTGGGATTAAAACTAGCTATGAAGATTCATCCACCATCTACGGTTCTATTGCCAAAAATAAGGCCAAGTATAAAAACTATTTATACTACCTAGTTAGAGATGAGAATTTAAAGGAAAATAGTGATATTCAAAGATTTTTAGAAAGTGAGAAGGAGGTTAACCTTTTAATTACGGATTTAATTTATAAGGCGATGGGCCTTGATTATTTTAGGAAATTTCTAATAATGGATGAGGAAGACCTAGACGGCGCAAGGGTTATAGGAAATATTTCTACAATAATTAACCTTGCCAAAGACTTTGATGAAATTTTTGTAAGTAAAAATCTTAACGCTCACTACAAGGAATTTGTTTCTTCCTATTTGGAATATCTTTTTATTTCAAAAGCTATAGAAGAATACGCAAATATTGATATCCATAAGGATGCTCTTAATTTTATGACCATCCACCAATCCAAGGGACTTGAGTTTGAGGTTGTCTTTATATCAGGCCTTTACGATTCACCAAAGACTTCAAAGCCGAAATTTTTAGAAAAATACGACCCCAATGACTTTTCCTATGTCAAAGATTTTTATAGAAAATATTACACAGGCTTTACCAGGGCCAAAAATCTCTTGGTTTTGCTAGATAACAGCGAGGATATTAAGTTAAATAATTTTTCCGAATCCTTCCCAAGGTCATCTCTTATTAAAAGCCTAGATTTTTCAAGAGATGAGGAGAAAAAGGAAAAGAAAATCCTTGCCTACACCACAGACATAGAAGTTTTTAAGTCCTGCTCTTTAAAATACAGGTTTGTTAGAAAACTTAATTTTAGATCGCTAAATACCAGGGCTTTAAGATTTGGTACAAATACCCATAAACTTGCCGAATATTACAGTCTTATGCCAAAAGATAGAGAAAATCTAATAAACTTTTTAGAAAAAAATCTTGAATACAAAAAGGCTCTTGATAATTTTATAAAAAGAGACTTTGCTATTAAAGGAGTTGAGACAAATTATAAGCTTGATAGGTCTTTTTACATCCTCCAAGGCAAGGTTGACCTAACTTTAGTAGACGGATCAATTATAGATATAAAAACTGGACGCTTTAACGAAGACTATATAGCAGGTTACAAGGCACAGCTTATGACCTACCGAGAGCTTATTTTAGGCAACAACCATCCGTTAAACAAGATGTATTTGTACTTCATAGAAGAAGATAAGTTAATCGAAATAAGACCAACTGGCTTTGATATAAATGAAATCGACAAGGTAGCAAGGATGATAGATAGAAATATAGGCTATAGACGCACTGATAATCTTGATACTTGTAAATTTTGTCAGATGAAGTATTTTTGCAAGAGAAATTGAAAGATATCTACTATGCAATACAATATAGATAGGTGAGATTATGATAGACACACAGATGTTAAAGGGATTAATTGATGGAATAATCCTCCATATTATAAAAAACAAGGAAACCTATGGCTATGAGATAATCGAAGAATTAAAGCTAAATGGTTTTTACAATATGACGGAGGGGACAGTTTATCCTATCCTTACAAGGCTTATAAAAAAAGGATTTATCTTGGGAACTTTTAAGGAATCAAAAAAGGGCCCTAAGAGAAAGTATTATTATATAACAGATTCGGGTAGGGATTATTTAGAAGATTTTTACTCATCTTATGAGAGCTTAAGGGTCGCTATGGATAATATATTAGAAAAGGGAAACAAATGAGAGTAGATAAGATGATTGGAAATACTGGACTTGACACCAGGAAGAATATAAAAAGAAATGCCAAAAAGGGTGCACTTGTAATAAATGGAGAGGTTGTAAAAGACTCTTCAGTAAAGGTTGATCCAATGGTTGACGAAGTTTTTTACATGGGCCACTTTGTGGAATATATAGAAAATCTCTATCTAATATTAAATAAACCAGCAGGGGTTTTATCAGCAACCCAAGATAAAGACGAAACTGTAGTTGATTTATTAGATGATTTTTATCTTAACTATGACCTGTCAATAGCAGGTAGACTCGATAAGGACACTACAGGTCTTGTTCTTTTATCAACTGATGGGAAATTTATTCACAAGATAACTAGTCCAAATTCAAATATAACAAAAACCTATCAAGTTAAAACTCGTGATCCAATTGACGAAAACATTATAGAAGAATTTAAAAAGGGTATATATATAAAGGAAGACGATTACACTGCAAGACCTGCGGAGTTAATTATAACAGGTGATAAAGAAGCCACTGTTAAAGTAACTGAAGGGAAGTATCACTTAGTCAAAAGACTTTTTTCTAATATTGGAAACGAGGTAGAGGCTCTGAAAAGAGTCGCTATCGGAGATTTAATATTAGATCCATATTTAAATGAAGGGGACTATAGGGAACTTACCCAAGCCGAACTTGATCTTTTTAAATAAAATGAAAAAAATTTATGAAAACACTTGCAAAAATATGTAAAGTGTGATATTATGTAGGTACATGATAATAATGAGAGAGACGAGCTTAATTAATTTTAGGCTCGTTTTATGCGTTCAGGGAGAGATATGCTAGATATAAAAGAAGAATTGTATGAAAATCCAGTAATTATGGCCATTAAAGATGGCAAAGATTTAAGGGAATGTTTGAAGGAAGAATATTCAGACAATAAGATAGTTTTTGTTCTTTTTGGAAATATAGAAACGATTCCAACAATAGTTAAAAAATTAAAAGACAAGGACAAGATTGTTTTTGTTCATGAAAATCTTATAGAAGGATTGTCATCTTCACACTTTTCACCTAGCTTTATCAAAAAATACACAGACGCTGATGGAATCATCACTCTTAGATCGCAGAATGCTTACGAAGCTCGTAAAATAGGACTTAACACAGTCTTTAGGTTTTTCCTATTGGATAGTTTGTCCTATGAAAGCATCAAAGACACTATTAAAAATACGTCTTCTGATCTGCTTGAGGTTTTACCAGGTGTTATGCCTAAGATGATTGGTGAAATTAGTAAAAGATACCCTACACCCCTTGTTGCAGGGGGACTTATCAGGGATAAGTCTGATGTGATTGACGCCCTAAACGCAGGTGCCATTGCGGTCTCAAGTTCTAATTATGCAGTATGGAAAATGTAAAGGAGTAGTTATGAGTAAGTACATTATGGCGTTAGATGCCGGAACAACAAGCAACAGAGCAATTATTTTCAATAAAAAAGGCGAGATTATGTCAGTTGCTCAAAAAGAATTTACACAATTTTTCCCACACCCAGGTTGGGTAGAACACGATGCTACAGAAATCTGGTCAACACAAATAGGTGTATGTACAGAAGCTATGGCAAAACTTGGCGCAACAGCTGAAGATATCGATGCTATTGGTATTACAAACCAAAGAGAGACAACTATAGTTTGGGAAAAGGATACCGGTAAACCTGTATACAATGCAATCGTTTGGCAATGTAGAAGAACAGCTGATATGGCTGACCAACTTGTTAAAGACGGCTACAGAGGCATGGTTCAAGAAAAAACAGGTCTTGTTTTAGACCCATATTTCTCTGCTACAAAGATTAGATGGATCCTTGACAACATAGAAAACGGCCAAGAAAGAGCTGAAAATGGCGAACTTTTATTTGGTACAGTTGATACATGGTTAGTTTATAACCTAACACGTGGTAAAGTTCACGTAACAGATTATTCAAACGCATCAAGAACAATGATCTTCAATATACATACCCTTGAATGGGATGATGAACTTCTAGAAATGCTAAACATTCCAAAATGCATGCTTCCAGAAGTTAAACCATCTTCATATGTATATGGTACAACCTTCCCAGGATACTTTGATGGAGAAATCAAAATAGCAGGTATCGCAGGTGACCAACAAGCAGCATTATTCGGACAAACTTGCTTTGAAAAGGGAGATGCTAAAAACACTTATGGTACAGGTGCCTTCCTACTAATGAATACTGGTGAAGAAGCAGTTAAATCTGACAACGGTCTAGTAACAACAATAGCTTGGGGTCTTGAAGAAGGTAAAGTAGACTACGCTCTAGAAGGTTCAATCTTCGTAGCAGGTTCTGCTATCCAATGGTTAAGAGACCAATTAAGAATCGTTGACGCTGCTGATGATACAGAATACATGGCAACTAAAGTTGACGATACAAATGGTTGCTACGTAGTTCCAGCCTTTACAGGACTTGGTGCTCCATATTGGGACCCATATGCTAGAGGAGCTATCGTAGGATTAACACGTGGTACAAGTAAATACCATATCGTAAGAGCAACTCTAGAATCTCTTGCATATTTAACAAACGACGTATTAGCTTCAATGGAAAAAGATGCTGGTCACCCACTTCACGAACTAAAAGTAGATGGTGGTGCTAGTGCAAACAACTTCTTAATGCAATTCCAATCTGACATGATCCAAACTAAGGTTGAAAGACCAAAAACTCTTGAAACAACAGCTCTTGGTGCTTCATACCTAGCAGGTCTTGCAACAGGCTATTACAAAGATAAAGACGAAATAAGAGAATACAGACTAATAGATAAGGCCTTTGAACCAGAAATCTCTAAAGAAGAAAGAGATAAGAAAGATAGAAACTGGCAAAGAGCTATCGCTAGAGCCTTTGACTGGGCTAAACACTACGAAGAGTAATATTTGATAGGAGAAAGATTCTATAGTATAATATAGATAACTAAATAATAAAGTAGAGAAGCGAGCGTGAGTATTTAAGGATACTTGCGCTCGTTTTTTTATATAGTTTTTTACATAAAAGGAGTAAAGATGTTTGATGTAGTAATAATTGGTGGAGGAGTTATAGGAGCTTCAGTAGCTGCTCATCTATCAAAGAAAAAAGGAAAATTTTTATTACTTGAAAAAAACGAAGACGTTTGTACAGAAACAAGTAAGGCCAACTCAGGCATTTGTCATGGTGGTTATGACGCTGAACCAGGCACACTAAAGGCAAAATTTAACGTAGAAGGAAACCATATGATGGATGAGGAAAGTAAACTTTTTGCTTTTCCTTATAAGAAAATTGGTACTTTAGTTTTATGCCACGATGAAAAAGATATGCCTAACCTACAAAAATTATACGATTATGGTATAAAAAACGGTGTTACAGGCATGAAGATATTAAATAGAGAAGAAACTCTAGCTTTAGAAGAAAACATTACTGAAGATGTTGTAGCTTCTCTATATTGTTCAGAAGCAGGTATACTCGATCCATTCTTAATGACAATAGCTTATGCAGAAGTGTCAAATATTAATGGTGTAGAATATAAGTTTAATACAAAAGTAGAAACAATAGAGAAAAAAGACGATTACTGGCTACTTCACACAAACAACGGAGATATTGAAACTAAGGCAGTTATTAACTGTGCTGGTGTCTACTCAGATGAACTTCACAACCAAATTTCTGATGAAAAATACGAAATCAAAGCTCGTCGTGGAGAATATCTATTATTAGATAAGGAAACAGCAGGATTTGTTGACCACGTAATGTTTAACCTTCCATCTGATAAGGGTAAGGGAATCCTAGTAAGTCCAACAATTGATAACAACACACTTGTAGGACCAACATCAGACTTTATTGATGATAAGGCAGATAGAAGATCAACTAGAGAAAGACTTGAAGAAGTAATTGAAAAGTCAAACCATACTGTAAAAGATGTACCAGTAAGAATGGTAATTACATCCTTCTCAGGAAACAGAGCCCACGAAGTTGGTGGTGACTTTATCTTACAAGAAAGCAAAGAAGGCTTCTTTGACTGTGTAGGTATAGAATCTCCAGGTCTTACATCATCTCCAGCTATTGGTAAATACATGGCAAATCTTGTAGCAGACAAGTACGGTTTTGCTGAAAATGAAAACTTCAATCCTGATAGAAAACCAATTCCAAAAACAAGCGAGATGACTCTTGAAGAACATTCTGAACTAATCAAGAAAAACAAACTTTACGGCAAAATCATCTGCAGATGTGAATCTGTAACAGAAGGTGAAATTGTAGATGCAATTAATAGACCACTTGGAGCAACAACAGTAGATGGTATCAAAAGACGTGTTAGAGCGAGCGCTGGTAGATGCCAAGGCGGATTCTGTTTGCCACATCTAATGGAAATCTTATCAAGAGAACTTGACGAAGATATGTCAGATGTTGTTAAAAACACAAAAGATTCTTACTATGTAGATGGAAGAGTGAAGTAGGAGAGATAAATGAAAAATTATGATTTAGTAGTAGTAGGTGGCGGTCCTGCAGGTCTTGCTGCAGCAGCCAGAGCCTATGATTGTGGTATAAAAAATGTCTTAATTGTTGAAAGAGACAACAAACTAGGAGGTATCCTAAACCAATGTATCCACAATGGTTTCGGTCTTCACAGATTTAAAGAAGAATTAACAGGTCCAGAATATGCTGGTAGATATGAAGATATAGTAGCAGAGCGCGATATCGACGTATTGCTTAACACAATAGTAATGGACTTTAGCCCAGATAAAACTCTTACCCTAATGAACGAAGATAATGGAATGTTCCAAATCAAACCAAAGGCAGTAATTCTTGCTATGGGTTGTAGGGAAAGACCAAGAGGAGCTTTAAACATTCCGGGAAGCCGTCCAGCAGGTGTATACTCAGCAGGTACAGCACAAAAACTTGTAAACCTTGATGGTTTCATGCCAGGAAAGAAAGTTGTAATCCTAGGTTCTGGTGATATAGGTCTTATCATGGCAAGACGTATGACTCTAGAAGGCGCAAAAGTACAATGCGTGGCAGAAATCATGCCTTATTCTGGAGGACTAAAGAGAAACATAGTTCAATGTCTAGATGACTTTGATATTCCGCTATATTTTTCAACAACAATTTCAGATATAGTTGGAACTGACAGGGTAGAGGGAGTTTACCTATCAAAAGTAGACGAAAATATGAAGGTAATCCCAGGTACAGAAGAATACGTAGAGTGCGATGCTATCCTATTATCTGTAGGACTTATTCCTGAAAACGAACTTAGTAGAGATGCAAAAATCCAAATGGATCCAAGAACTAAGGGTGCAGAAGTATCTGATAGAATGATGACATCTATAGATGGTGTATTTGCAGCAGGAAACGTCCTTCATGTACACGATCTAGTAGACTATGTTACAGAAGAAAGTGAACTTGCAGGAGAAAATGCAGCAGCCTACATCAAAGATGAGTTCAAGGCTGATAATGAAAAGAAAATCCACTTAACACCTGGTAATGGCGTAACTTACACAGTTCCTCAATATATAGCTCCAGGATCAATGAGAGATGAAGTTGTAATTAGATTTAGAGTGAATAACATCTATCAAAAATCAAGATTAGTTCTCCTTGTAGATGGCAAGGAAGTTGCTCAAAAGAGAAAGATAGTATTTGCTCCAGGTGAAATGGAAGATTTAGTTCTAAAGAAAAGTGACTTGAGAGAAAATAGCGAAAAAATCGAAGTAAGATTGGAGAGCTTATGATCAAAGAATTAACATGTATAAATTGCCCACTTGGTTGTAATGTTAAAGTTACAGTAGAAGACGGCGAGATTACAGATATAACTGGAAATAATTGTAAAAGAGGCGAGATATACGCAAGAAATGAATTATCAAACCCAGTAAGGGTTGTTACTTCTACAGCTAGAGTTGACGGATCAGACAAATATTCTGTATCAGTCAAGACAGAAGAGGCAATTCCAAAGGGAAAAATAATGGACGTAATGAAGGAAATCAACAAGGCTCATATAAGTGCCCCAGTTAAAATCGGCGACTGCGTTATAGAAGACGTAGCAGGCACAGGCATCAGAGTAATAGCTACATCAAAGGCTTCATAAAAATACCTCTCCCAGGCAAAGGCTTGGGGGATTATTTTTTTGTCTAACAAGCCAATCAGATAATTAAGCTATTAACAAATATTTTCTAATTATAAAAAAATTCTGGGAAAATAATCTATATAGATAGCCTAATGATCAAAATATCTTTTCATATACAGATAAAACCTCCTTTATTAATCATGCTAATCACACGCACAATTAATAAAGGAGGTATAGATAAATATTATATAGTTATATAAAACGTTTAGTAGGTGCTTTAATAAAAATTATAGTATTATTTTTTGCAGCCTTACAGAATAGTTAATAGTTTTTATAGTAAATTTACCAATAGAAAAGCCCCTCGTTTTTGAGGGGTTTCCTATACTAGAATATAAAATTAAATAAGATAACTGCGATAAGTCCACCGATTATTGGGCCTACTACTGGAATCCATCCGTATCCCCAGTTAGCGTCTGTTTTGTTCTTAACTGGAAGTACTGCGTAAGCAATTCTTGGACCAAGGTCTCTTGCTGGGTTAATAGCATAACCTGTTAGACCACCTGTTGACATACCTATGGAAACAATAAGACCGTATACGAATAATTTATCTACTCCTGTGTCGCCAGCGCCTGCAACATTGCCAAAACCAAGGATAGCAAATACAAGAACGAAGGTACCAACTATTTCTGATAGAAGGTTCCTGCCGGTGTTAGGAATTGATGGTGCTGTACAGAATGTTCCTCTTACTAGTTCTGGATTATCTGCTGTTGCTTCATAATGATCTTTAAATAATAAGAATACTATACATTGACCAAGGAAAGCACCAAGCATTTGACCTGCTATGTATACTGGAACTGCATTAGATGCTACATCACCCTTAAATGCTAAAGCTATTGTTAAAGCAGGGTTGAAGTGAGCTCCTGTTAGGGCACCAAATATGGTTGCTGGAATAAGTACTGCAAGACCCCAAGCAATGGTGATTTGGATAGGACCTGCACCTTGCATACCACTCTTGTTCATGTTAACGTTTGCTACAACTCCGTTACCTAAGATAATAAGTAACATTGTGCCTATCATTTCGCCTAAAAATATATCTCTCATTTTCTCTCCTTTCTGTGAATAAAAAAAACAGAGAACGACCTTGGTTTCTCGTTCTCCATCTCTAATTTATTCAACTGTGAAAATGTTTACATCATTATTATAGCACACATTTTTCAAAATTGCAAATATTTTAACTAAATTTCTTTATCGTCTTCTAGAGTCTTTATAAACTCATTGATGTCAGTTTTGTTTACCCTAGTTATACCAGAATGTTCTGAGTCAAATTTATCAGATTTAACCTTTTCCCCAAGTTCATCTTCCATAACTTCTATTACTCTAGACCTACAGAAAGATCCTTGGCAAAATCCCATGCCAGCTCTAGTTCTTCTTTTTATTGAGTCAAAGCTTAGGCAAGGAATACCTCTGTTCATGGCATCCCTTATAGTTTCCTCGCTTACTTGCTCGCACCTACAAACAAGTCGTTCTGGATTTCCTAGTGGGAGGTCTACTTTTTTAATAACCTTATTAAAGTCCTCAAGTTCCTTGTATTCTATGATAGGATCTCTGTGAGGATTGTAGGATGGGTCTTCTTCTAATTTGAGACCAATATCTTTTAGGATGCCTTCAACCATTTTAGCTATAGCTGGAGAAGAGGTGATACCTGGAGATTGGATACCAACTACGTTTATAAAACCATCGGTCTTGGTATTTTCTATGATAAAGTCGCCTGTTGATGAAGCTGGGCGAAGACCTGCAAAGGACCTTATAAATTCTTTGAGGTCTATTACATCTTCCTTAACTGATTTTTGAGCTAAGCCGTATATTTCAGATAATCTCTCAAGGTGGGTACCTCTATCTATTTCTTCCTCATCTATGGCGTCTGGGCCTAGAAGGAGGTTGTTGTGGAAGGTCCTTGTAACAAGTATTCCCTTAGATTTTGGACTAGGTGTTTGGAAGAGAACTTGCTTTACTCTAGAGCCGGTGCCCTTTTGCATTATAAGGTATTCACCACTTCTTGGGTGGATGGTAAAATCAGTTTCTGTAATCATCTCAGAGATCTTAGCACCTCGAAGACCTGAAGCATTTATTACGTATTTTCCTTCAAAAGTATCGCCAAGATTTGTTTCAACTTTAAAGCAATCTTCGGTTTTTTCAATATTTGTAACTTCGCTTAGAAGTCTAAGTTCAACGCCATTTGCTATGGCATTTTCCATTAGAGCAATTACGTATTCGTAAGGAGAGCAAACACCAGCACCCTTGCAATATAGAGCGGCTGTTGCCTCATCAGATACATTTGGTTCGATTTCTCGAAGTTTCGCTTGGTCGATTATTTCTATATCATCCAGACCATTTTCAAGACCCATATCCATAAGGTTTTGAAGTTCTTTTTCATCTTCTTCATCAAAGGCAAGTACAAGGGAACCATTTTCCAAAAAGCCGAAATTTAATTCTTCATTGAGCTTATTAAATTCTTTCCTGCCTTCATAGCAGATACGTCCTCTAAGCTCTGAATGAGGTTCAGCATAACCGCCGTGGACTATGGCTGAATTAGCTTTAGAAGCACCCATAGAAACGTCATTTTCTTTTTCAAGAACTAGGACGTCTAGTTTGTAGCGGGAAAGTCTTCTAGCAATAGATGAACCTGTAACGCCTGCACCGATTATTATTACATCATACATAAAAAATCCTTTCTACAAATTGAAAAAAATCTCAATTTGATTAGTTAATAAACAAAACATTATAAAGATAGTTTACAGACAAAAATAGAGCGAGAAATTAAGCCGCTCTTTCACCAAACATATATGTAAACCTTTTCTATATTATAGCATATTTTCATTGTGCATTCAAGGAAGATACAGGCTATTTTCTAATATATTCGCTATCGTCAGAGCCCTTTATCTCTTCAAATTTTCTAACTTCCATAGTTATATCGTATTTCTCTCTTAACTTTATGATTTCTGCCATCATTTTAGATTTGTGGTGGATATCAAGTGCATCTTGGTCTTGCCATTCGTTTATTAGAAGTATTTCGTCATTCCTATCAAAGCTTTGATAGTATTCGTAGCGGTTGTTACCTTTTTGTGCTCTGATTCTATCAACTAATCCAGTATCAATCATTTCCTAGGCAAACTTTTTGCTATCTTTTCCCTTGTATTTAATATTTATTGTCAATGTCATAAAATCCTCCTAGGAATATCTTACCCACCCAGAAAAGAAAAAATTCATTTTATTATAACAATTAAAGAATATTAAAGATTTATAGTAGGAAAAAGTTTATATTTTAACTTTTAAAAGTATATTATATATAGTATGTAAAGGGAGTATTATTATGAAATGTGAGCATTGCGGAGCGAGTATTGATCAGGCTTGCAATTTTTGCCCAGTTTGCGGTAGCAAAATAACTCGAAATAGGTCGGACAACCAACTAGATAAAGAGGACGAGAATTTAAAAAAAGATTTTTCGACTTCCACTAATTTTAAAATTATTGAAGAAGAAACAAATCCCACAGCGGATTCGAATCCAAGTGCTGATGATTCTATAAAGGAAGAGCCACCAGTTAATGAGGATGAAAAATCTTTTGCAAAGGATAAAAAATCTAGCTTTGGTGACGAGGATTTAGATAAAAAAGTGAGCGAGGATGACTTTTTTAAGACAGATCCCTTAGATAGGATGGATAAGGAAAGCAGGAGGTATGAAAACCTCGGCGAGAAGTCCTCTCCATATAATCAAAGATCTGTTATTGAGCAAGTCCAAGCCAAGGTATCTTTAAATAAAGCCAAGAAAAAACGCGATGAAGACTATTATATAGACGATTACAAGGCTTATATATTAAATAAAAATCTTGAAGAAAAACTTGATAAGTTAATAGGCGATGGAGAAGGCGACCTATCAAGTATGACTATTTCTGCCGGTATAAGAAATGTTCAAGCTAGAAATAAAAAGATTACTAGGGAGAATATCGCCCAGGATAGCGGAGATCAGATTCTTAAAAATGCAAATCCAAAGGCGAAGGCTCCTGCAGTTAGAGAAGTGGATAAAAGCTCCAAAAACGAAGAGAAACCAAAAGAAAATATCGCAGATTCTAAAATAAAGAAATATCTAACAAGCAGGAATGTATTGCTTGGTTTAATTGGAGTTCTTTTAGCTGTAATCTTGGGTATTTTGTATATGAGGATGAATAAGGCTGATGATATAACCATTCCTCTTAGCGATTATATTACATTAACCTATGAGGGAGAAGATGGACAGGCTATTCCAAAGGCTAGCATTGATACAGACAAGATGGTAGCTGCCTATGGTAATGAGATTAAGTATATTTCCAGGGATAATAACAAAGATTCTTACGAATCTGCTGCCCAAGAATTTGCCGCAGACCTTGCAAATAACGTCGTTTTCCAATATTCTAAAGATAGTGGACTATCAAACGGGGATGAGATAACAGTCATGGCAAACCTTGATAATATCAAGATTTCTGATAAGTACAATGTCTTAATGTCAAATGCATCAAAGGCTGTAATTATAGACGGTATAGCAAACAATGATTTTACTGATCCTTTTACCTATATAGATGTTAAATTTGAGGGAAGTAGCCCAAATATCACCCTTACTGCTAATCTAATCGAAGGTGCACCTGAATTTATGCACACAATCGATATAATACCAGCTAAGTCAAATGGTATAGAAGAAGGTGAAGAAGTAGCTGTTAGCCTAAACTTCAATGAAGAAGACCTTGAAAATACCTACAACGTGACCCTATCTCCAACAAGCAAAAACTTTACTGCAAGTGTAGGCGGTGATGAAGAAAGTGAAAATACAGACGAAGGAGATAGTGATTATATAAAGACTACAGACCACCTAGATGAAAATATGCTAGGTGAGCTAAAACACAAGGCAGGAGTTCTAATAAAGCAAACTATCTTATATAAAAATATAATCAATGTTGATGAAATTAACTACCTTGGTTCACTTACAGGCATTAATGAAGATGAAAGTGGGGATGTGAAAAATAAAGTTTACCTAATTTATGAGGTAAACACATCCGAAAAACTTCCTGATTCGAACTTTGGGTCAAGCTTTAAATATTACACTTTTGTGGAATATCAAAACGTTAAAAAAGCCAAGGGCGAAGATGGAAGATTTTATAGTGAGGGACCTATCACAACAGATAATCAGATCTTCCACAAGTTCTTTGTTGAAAGTGACTACAAGTATTATCAAATTGAATACCAAGGTTTTGGTTTTATAGACAAGGCTTTGGCTAATGTTAGTGCAGGACTCGAAGGACTAAGCATTGCAGAAGATAACAAGACAAATATCACAGACCACTTTGCTACATCTGATGGAGTCGTTGGAGAATACGAAGCTGACGGTAGAAGGCTATCATTAAGAGCTGACGGAAGTCTTGTTTATCAAATAGATAAGGCAGTTCACCTAGGATCTTATAGTGATAATGGTGGAGAGATATCTGCTACAATCAAGGGAGTAAATGTTGATACTCCGGTGATACTAAAATATGACAACGGAACACTTAAGGCAGAAAGTCAAGGAGAATTTGACGCAATAAGCTTTAATAAAATAGAAAATTTCTAAAATAAGGGGCCTGGTGGCAAGTGAATCGACCCAAAATCATCAAATACAGATGGTGAGGCTTTCACAACACTAGGTCTTTTTTGTAAGAAAAAAGAAAGAGGTAAATATGATAGGAAATAAAGAAATAAAATCAACCTACTATGAAACCTATCCAAAATCATTCATAGACTCAAATAAGGACGGGATAGGAGATTTAGATGGACTTAGAGGGAAACTAACAACCATTTCCCAGCTAGGTGCAAACTACGTTATAATAAACCAAATATTTGCGAAAAATGATGGCAAGGTAGATTTTTATAATATCGAAAAAGATCTTGGAGATATAGAAGACATAAAAGCAATATGCGAAAAAGGAAAATATATTAGAATTAAAATTCTTTTAGATTTTGACGCAAAAGACTTAGAGGCATCCTATGGAGAAAAATTAAATAAAAAAATCCTAGATATCATAAGCTACTGGAAGGAAAGAGGTATCAAAGGTATTAGGATAAAAAATCTAGATTCTCTTTATGAATATGATAAAAATTCTCTAAAAAACTTTATTTCATCCATAAAAAAATTAACTGATGAGTTAGAGTTAATATTTATAGCAGGATTTAACGACATAGATATGGTAGAAAAAGACTTAGTAGACATGGTTTATTTTTCCAAGGCAAATAGCCTAGTTAAAGAAAAAAATTCCTACAAAGATTTCTACGAATTTATCGACCAGGCACAAAAACTAAGTAGTGAAGTGCCAGTAGGAATAGACCTACAAAACTTCGATACTCCAAGACTTATAGAAAAAATATTAGATCAAGATGAAGAAGTAAGACCAGTCACAGAAGCGCTTGCGACCATGCTTTTTAGTCTAAAAACCATTCCTTTTATCTACCAGGGCACAGAAATTGAAGCCAAAAGTGAAATAGAAATAGAAATGGAAGAGATAAAGGATTCAGAAATCATAAAGCTTTACAATACTTTTCTAGATGATGGATTAGATAAAGAACAGGCCCTAGATAAACTTAAGAAAACTAGTAATTTTACAGCAAAAATCCCACTTAGGTGGGACGACTCAAGCCTTGGTAGGTTCTCAGAAGTTAAAAACTACTATGGATCAATGATTCGCTATGACAATAATTACAAAGATTATCTAAAACACTCATCCTCCTTTTTCTTTTATTTGTATAACATAGTAATGTTAAGAAAAAGAGAATCAGCCTTTGGTTTAGGTGACTACGAAAGCTTGGCAATAGATGACGCTGTCTATGCTTATAAGAGAACTTACAAGGACAAATCCTTTGTAGTATTAATAAATTTGACCGATGATTTCTATGAAGTAGACGAAAAAATTACCAACCTAATAAAAGAAGGTCAGGTAATAAAAAACAACAACCCCGATTACGACCCAGAAATCCTAGACGCTTACCAGGCGGTGATAATTGAGTTGTAGGGTATTTTAGAGATTAGAATTATAATAAAATAAAAACTAAGGAAAAGATTGGGATTTTTAGAATCAAGACGGTAGTTATATGCTGCTGTCTTTTTTTTGTTAAAAACAATTTCAAATTAAGTGTAATCTTATTGTAAAACCAAATGGATAAGTCTTTTATATGGCTTGATTTTCGGATTAGTTAAGGAAAGATTGATTAAAAATTTCATCTTTTCTTTATCAATTAATTAACGGAGAATTAACTTCCATTTTTTTATAATTAAAAAACAAAAACTTATGAAATATATTTAATAAATTATAAAGGTGGTAAATATGAAAAAACACAAAATAAAAAGTTTGGCTCTAGCCCTTGCCCTGTCGGCATCATTTTTAGGAGCTAATGTTGAAACGGTCGGAGCTACTGAAGGGGTCAAGTCCGTTCAAAAAGAACAAATGCAAAGTAAAAACGAAGAGTATCTAAGACTTAAAAAAGAATTAGAAACTGAAAAAGCTAAGCTTAAAAAATTAGAAGATAAGCACGCAAGAACTAAGGCTGAAATCGATATGTTTAATAGAGATAAGGTTAAGTTTGATAAAGCATTAGATGAAAATAAAAAAGAAGAAAAAAGATTAGACCAAGAGATAAATAAGATAGGAATAAAGGAAGTAATTAACAAAGATATAGAAGATCTTGACCAAAAATTAAAGGATGCAAATAATGGCAAAAACCAGGTAGAAGAAGCTTATAAGAAGGCAAAAGAATCATTAGAAGAAAATTCTAAGAGACTTGAGGAATTAAAAGCTAAAAATCCTGGCTACAATCAAAATATAAAGAAAAAACTTGAGCAAAAAGAAGAAGAATATAAAGCTCTTGATAGAATTATAAAAGAACAAGATGCAAAAATTGAGCAAATTAAAAAGCAAATAGAAGAAACTAGCGAACAAATAAGGTTTGTTATAAGTAAAGAAAATTCTTTTGCCTCAATGATTCAAAACAAAACTGTAGAATTAGATAATCTAAGGAAAGATTTTGCATATTATAACCAACAGTTAGATATGTTAAGAGAATCTAAAATTGAAAGAGAAAAAAATCTAAGTGACAATCCGGATATAGATGCAAAGGAGAGAGAAAAAGCCTTAAAGGAAATTAATGACGGAATTTTTGGCATAGAAACACAAATTTTAAAAATTAGTGAAAAGAAATCTGTCCTTGAAAACGAGATAAAAGACCTAGAAAATGAAAAATCACGAGAAGAAAAAAATAAGTTACTACTAACAGAGAAAGTTACTGGTCTAGAAGAAAATAAAAGAGAAAAAGAAGCTCAAAGAAAAAATACACTAAAACAAGCTAGCTTAATTCAAGAAGAAATAGATAGTATAACTCAAGAAAAATCAAAGCAAAATATTTCTCCAGAAGTTATGGAAGAAATAGAAAGACTAGAAAAAGAAGTTGAGAAAAACCAAAGCCAAGTAGCAAGTGGAGAAGGTCTAAAAGCTAGACAAGATAAAACTATAGAAGATATTACAGGAAAAATAAGAGTAAAATATAATAAAATTTCAAAGATAGATAAGTTAGAGGAACAAAAAACTATAGTCCGTAAAAATATAGCTAGAAATGAAAAAGATAAAAAAGACTGTGAAGAAGCTATAAAAGGTGCACAAGCTAGGATAAAAAATCTTGAAAGCGAAATAGCAGAGCAAAAAGAAAAGACACATCAAACTAAAGAAAAATTAGATAAATTATCTAAGGAACATAAACAAAAAGAAGAAAAAGCTAAAGAGAAGAGTCCAGAAGCTAAGTATAAAAGACCTGAAAATAAGAAAAAAGAAGGTAAAAAACAAGAGCCCGGCAATGATTCTGAGAATAAAAATATAAGGGTAAGATCTAGGAAAAAGGATATTAGAAAATATATAAAATTACTAGAAGAAGCTGTTATGAAAAACAAAATAGCTGTAAAATCTGCAGAATTCCTTTTAGAAAATGCCCCAAAACAAGTGGCTCCAGTAAAAGATAAGCTAATAAAACAAATAAATAATGCAAAGATGATAATAGAAAAATCAGAAAAACTCCTAGAAAAAGCAAGGAAAATTGAAGGTAAGACCCGTAACTTATAAAGATTATGATAAAATATAAATAATTAACTAAAAAGCGATCAGAGTTTGATATGAACCATCCATCCATATTCTGGATTTTGAGATTCAATTTGAACTTAAGGTCGCTTTTTGTGTAAAAGTTATTTGATTTTTAGGGAAAAAAAACAAACTATTGGTTGTTTATCTATGGTCGGGGTGTAAGGCTTTGAACCTTCGAGCCTCACCTTCTCAAAGCCGAAGGGCGACCAACAAAAAAAGCAACCACTTAAGGCTGCTTATCTTGTATAAAAAGTTATTTAATTTTTAGGGAAATAAAAAAACAACCTATTGGTTGTTTATCTATGGTCGGGGGGTAAGGCTTCGAACCTTCGAACCTCACCTTCTCAAAGCCGAAGGGCGACCAACAAAAAAAGCAACCACTTAAGGCTGCTTATCTTGTATAAAAAGTTACTTAATTTTTAGGGAAATAAAAAAACAACCCATTGGTTGTTTATCTATGGTCGGGGTGAAAGGATTCGAACCTTCGACCTCATGTTCCCAAAACACGCGCGCTACCAAGCTGCGCCACACCCCGTCGCCACTGACTATTATAATATACTATATAAAAAAATCTTTGTCAAATCTTTTTGTGATTTTCTTTGATTTTCTTTTGCTTTTGCCTTTTCTTTTTTAAAAAGTCTAAGATTATAATACCACAATTTTTTTATTTTGTAAAATCTAATCTTTAATCTCTTGTAAGTGCTCTTTTAAAGATTATAATAATAGTAGAACAGAAAGGGAGTTTTATGGATACTCTTAATGAAGTTAAAAAAATTATTGAAGATTCTAATAATATAGTATTTTTTGGGGGTGCTGGAGTTTCTACTGCTTCCGGTGTGCCTGATTTTAGATCGGCTACAGGACTTTATAATAGAAAAAATGACTCCAAGTATTCTCCAGAATATATGCTTAGCCATGAATTTTTTGTTAATCATCCAGATGAGTTTATGACTTATTGCAAGGAAAATCTTATGCTTGATGGTATTAAGCCTAATAAGGCCCACTTAGCTCTTGCTAAGTTAGAAAAAATGGGTAAGCTTAAGGCTGTTATTACTCAAAATGTGGATAGTCTTCACCAAGAGGCAGGGAGTGAAAATGTTATCGAGCTTCACGGTAATTTGAGGGATTACTATTGCGTTAATTGTCATAAAAATTTTGACCTTGATTATGTGAAGACTTTTCCTGCTGAGGCTCATTGTGATGAGTGTGGGGGGATTGTTAGACCTGATATTGTTCTTTATGGTGAGGGTCTTGATCAAAACAATATTTCCTATGCTGTTAATCTTATTGCCCAGGCGGATGTTTTAATTGTCGGTGGAACTAGCCTTGTAGTTTATCCTGCGGCTGGTCTTATAGATTTTTATAGGGGTAATAAGCTTGTTTTGATTAATAAAGATACTACTTCTCGTGATAGTATGGCAGATTACATTATAAAAGGCGATATTGCCGAAGTTATGGATAGTTTGGTAGGTGATTAGGTGCAGAGAAAATACGGTATAGATGAATACGGAATATTTTTGGTTTTGATTGCTATTGTGGCAGTGATTGTGGCTTACTTTATTGAGTCTACGGTTTTAAATGGGATTTCAAGTTTCATTGTAATTTATGCCATTTTTAGAACAATGTCCACTAATGTTCAAAAAAGAAGTCAGGAAAATCAAGTTTTTGTTGAGAATGTGATTGACCCAGTTAAAAATCTCTTTAATAAGGGTAAGTCTAAGGATGATGGCTTTAAGTATATTTCTTGTCCTTCTTGTGGACAAAAGTTGAGAATTCCTAAAAACAAGGGCAAAATCAAGGTTAGATGCCCAAAATGTAAGGAAAAATTTGATGCTAAAAGCTAAACTTTTAGCATTTTTTATGTTTTTTTAGAAATATAAATTAATTTAAAAGTTTTTGCATTTTAGTATTTAAATTTATTTATTATGGTTGTATAATTTGGTTGAAAGGGGATTAATAAATGCCAAGATTAATAGGAACTGTTGCAATGGGCCTTAGGGCACCAATTGTTAAAAAAGGCGACGATTTAGTTGATATCGTCGGTGATATTGTTGAAGAAGTAGGTAAAGAAGAAGTTAAACTTCGCGATAAGGATGTAGTGGCTGTTACTGAGTCACTTCTTGCTAGAAGCCAAGGTAATTATGCGACTATAGAGCAAATTGCTAAGGATTTTGCAAACAAGTTTGAAGGCGATGAGGTAGCTATACTTTTTCCTATTCTTTCAAGAAATAGATTTTCAATACTACTTAAAGCTTTTGCCCTTTCAGGCAAAAAGCTTCATATTTGTTTATCTTACCCATCTGATGAGGTTGGAAATCTTGTTATGGATGAGATGGATCTTTTCAATTCTGATATAAATGCTTATACTGATGTTTTAAGCCTTGAAGAATTTAGAGAGGTTGCAGGTGATTATAAACATATTTTCACAGAGATGGATTATCCAGAGTTTTACGGCGAAATCGCAGCAAATTCTGAAATTCACTTCTTGAATAACCCTGTAGATGTTCTTAAATTTACAGATAATGTTTTAGTTGCTTCTATCCATACTAGAAATATTGTTAAAAGACAACTTGTTGAAGCAGGAGCTAAGAAGGTTTTAAAACTTGATGAAATTCTTAATGAGTCAGTTGATGGTTCTGGTTTTAACCCAGATTACGGTCTTTTAGGTTCAAACCTTTCTACAGGTAATGTTGTTAAGCTATTCCCAAGAAAGGCTCAAGAATTTGTAGATAAGCTTCAAAAAAGACTGATTGATGAAACAGGTAAGCATATTGAGGTTATGGTTTATGGTGATGGAGCTTTCAAAGATCCAGTTGGCCATATTTGGGAACTTGCAGACCCAGTTGTTTCACCAGGATTTACTGATGGTCTTACAGGCACACCTAACGAACTTAAGTTGAAATATGTAGCTGATAATGATTTATCAGAATTATCTGGTGAAGAAGCTGCTGAAGAATTTAAGAAACTAGTAAGAGAAAAGGATAAAAATACAGATTCTAACAAGAGACTAGGTACTACACCTAGACAGATTACAGACCTTCTAGGTTCGCTATCTGATCTTATTTCAGGATCTGGAGATAAGGGTACACCTGTTGTTTTAATTCAAGGCTATTTCGATAATTATTCAAACGATTAATTAAAAATAAATATCTAATTTATGAACCAACTTTAGCTAATTGACTAGCATAAAAGTTGGTTCATTGTATAATTATCACATGCATTTAATTGTAAATATAATGAATTTTGGAGAGTAGAAATTGAAAATTGATGAATCTATTGAAGTAGATCAGAAAAACAACCAACAGATTAAAAATATCGACGAACGTAATATAAAAACAAGGGAGTATAAACTCTTTTGGATGAGTTTTGCGGCTATCCTGATGGCTTGCGGAACTCACTTTTTTAAATATCCCAATTCCTTTGTAATAGGTGGAGTAGAGGGTATGAGTATTATCACTTCAATGTTTGTTCCCTTTAATCGTCCCCAATTAACACTTTTTTATAACGTAGTTTTATTAGTGATAGGATTTTTTATTTTTGGGAAGAGATTTACTGTTAGGACAGGCTATGTGGCTATTTTGAACTCACTTACAGCTCTTGCCTTGGAGAGAGTTTTTCCAATTGATGGTTCTCTCACAGACAATAAGATGCTTGAACTAATCTTTACCCTACTTATGTCATCAGTAGGATCTGCGATTTTATTTAACCTCGCAGCTTCATCTGGTGGTACTGATATTATCGCTATGATTATGAAAAAGTACACATCACTTGAGGTAGGCAAGTCTCTTCTTGTTGTAGATTCAATCTTTACTATAGCATCTATTAAGATATTTGGTATAGAGATAGGATTGTTTTCTATCCTAGGTCTTATGATGAAGGGGATTTTCGTTGACGCTATTATAGGTTCGATGAATACAGCCAAACTCTTTATAATAATTACCTCAAAAACAGAAGAGGTAGGTAATTTCATCAAGAAAGACTTGAACAGGTCAGCAACAATAATAGATGCCAGAGGTCTTTATAAGGGAAGCGATATTTCTGTATTCTTCTGTGTGACAAGCACTTTTGAATCAGCTAAGTTTAGGTCATTTATCAAAAAAATCGACCCTTATTCTTTTATTACAATCTTAAACACCTCTTCCATCATAGGCAAGGGTTGGTATTCATCAGACGAGGCTCTTGATAGCAACGAATGATTGTTAAATAGCCGCAGTGCGGGTAAAATACTAGTAGGAAGGTGATTAAAGATGCGAAAAATTGTCAAAATAATTCTATGTAGCTTGCTAACTTTAAACCTAACCTTTACTAGTTTTGCATCAGACGATCAACCAGTCAAAGAGGGCGCTGACCAGAAGGCCGGTGAGAAAATAATCATAACTGAAAGCGTGACCCCTGTTACAAAGTATGCGGAAAATCCAAATGCTAATGATAAAAAAGATGAAACAAGACCTAATGAAGATAAACCAGAAGCTAATAAAAAAGAAGAAACTAATCCTGTAAAAAATCCAGATCCTAAAAAAGAAGACTCTGCTTACAAGGATAGTAAAGAAAAGTCTGGCGAAAATAAAGAATCTACAAACGAAAATTCACAAAAATCACAAGATCCAGACATGGATAGGATTGACAAGGTAGTTGACGAATTAGTTCAAAAGCTAGATAAAAATTCTAACCTTTCTAAGGCTTTATCTGAAATGCAAACATCTAAAAATACAGATAAGAAGGTGACTATAAAGTCTAAGGATGTTAGCAAAAAAACTGAGGAAGTGCTTAAAGATTACAATAAAAAAATCCAAACTGCAAGTACAGAAAAAGAGAAAATCAGGCTTGAAAATGAAGCTGCACAGAAAATAAAATCTATTGGTAGCGAAAATACAAGCCAAACTACAAATAATAAAAATGTAGATGATTTAGACGAAAATATTCCAGAAAAAAAGAAAAAAATTCTTTTAGAAGTTAAGCCAGAAAAAGAAGAGGATGATGAGGATAGAAATCAAATCTTGGCATTAAATCCTACAAATGATGGCGAAGAAGAAGGAAAGTTTTTCCTAAAAAAACCATTAGTAATAATTACTTTGATATTTATCATAGCTATCGTAATTGCTATAGGAATTGTAATTAGAAATAATGATAGAAGGGAAAAGCTAAAAGAGAATAGATAAAAATTTACAAAACAAAAGAGGCCCTCGGGCCTCTAATTTTTTATTATTCTTGAGCTTCGAACATGTCTTTGCCAACTCCACATACTGGGCAAACCCAATCTTCTGGAAGATCAGCAAATTCTGTACCGGCTTCAATACCGTTATCAACATCACCTTCAGCTGGATCATAGATGTATCCACATGCTGTACATACGTATTTCATAAAACGTCTCCTTTCATAATCTACTATGTCTATATTATACCACAGATTTGAAATTTTAAACAGAAATTTTTAGAATTAGTCTAAGAATGAGGGTGAGAATGAAAATGATAGGAAAAAGAAAAAAAGGGTATTAATCACATAGGAGCTAGTGATGGAGATAATAAGAACGGTCGTAAATTCAGACCTTAAAGACATAAAAAAATTTAGAGATAGGTTCATAGATCTCCTTGAAGATAGGTATTATGAAGAAAATCAAATTTTTAGGATTAGACTTATTTTAGATGAGCTTACGGCAAATTCTTATAAGCATGGCAATAAGAGGGATAAGTCTAGGCTTATAGAGATATCGATAGTTTTTGATGATTCCTACCTACTTATAAAGGTTAAAGATGAAGGAAAGGGTATAAATCCTAGTTACAGGACCCACAAATTTTCTGAATCCGGCAGGGGAATAGACCTTGTTAAAAAACTATCCGATAAAGTCATCATAAACAATTCAACCATCGCTTGCCTTATACGAAATTCTTAACAACATCCTTTAGAGGATGTTTTTATTTGCCAATTATTGATAATTAATTCACATTAGGTATAATATATTGATAGAATTTGTTAGCATGAAAGAAGGATTTAATGATTAGAGAAGATGTTAGAAATGTAGCAATTATTGCCCACGTAGACCACGGAAAAACAACACTTGTAGATGGTCTATTAAAAACATCAGGTTTATTTAGAGAAAACGAAGCAGTTAAAGAAAGAGTAATGGATTCTGATTCTATAGAAAAAGAAAGAGGAATCACTATTCTTGCCAAAAACACTGCCGTATCTTATAAAGACATGAAGATAAATATAATAGATACCCCAGGCCACGCCGATTTTGGTGGAGAGGTTGAAAGGGTACTAAATATGGCTGAATCAGTAGTGCTTGTAGTAGATAGCCATGAAGGACCAATGCCACAAACTAAGTTCGTACTTAAAAAAGCGATTGAATTGGGACTTCCAGCTATTATTTGTATAAATAAAGTAGATAGACCTGATCAAAGGATAGATGAAGTTGAAGATGAAATCTTAGATTTATTTATATCTCTAAATGCAGATGAGTCTTACCTTGAAAGTCCCTTTGTCTTTGCCTCAGCCAAAGAAGGTTGGGCAAGTCTTGATAAAAACGTAGTTAAAGACGACATGACAGACCTTTTAGATACTATAATTGAGTACACACCAGCCTTTGAGGCACCAGATACAGATAACTTTAAGGTTTTAGTTTCAACAACTGATTACAATGACTACCTAGGCACCATAGCCATTGGTAAGGTTGAATGTGGTACAATTAGGAAAAATGACCAAGCTGTTATCACAAACTACAACGAAAAAGATAGATTAGTAAAGTCTAAAATCGTAACTATTTATGAATTTGATGGCCTAAATAGGGTAGAGGTTGAAGAATCTAAGTTTGGTTCTATTGTTGCTATCTCCGGCATGGAAGATATTGGAATTGGAGATACAATAGGTACAGAAGAAGACCACGAACCAATTGAATTTACAAAGATATCTGAGCCAACCCTATCAATGACTTTTTCGGTAAATGATTCTCCATTTGCAGGTCGTGATGGTAAATATGTCACAAGTAGACATATTAGAGATAGACTCTTCAAAGAAGCAGAAACAGATGTTTCTCTTAGAGTAGAGCCAACAGAGACTACAGAGGCCTTTAAGGTTTCAGGAAGAGGCGAGCTTCACTTATCTGTTTTAATAGAAAATCTAAGACGTGAAGGCTATGAATTTCAAGTTTCTAAACCAGAAGTAATGTTTAAAACTGATGAAAATGGCAAAAAACTTGAACCAATCGAGCTTGCTACAATTGATGTTGACCAAGAGTACACAGGATCTATCATAGAGAAGCTTGGCCGTAGAAAGGGTGAAATGATTGATATGCACCCATCTAACTCAGGTTATACAAGACTTATCTTTAGAATACCTGCTAGGGGACTTATCGGTTATAGAACAGAATTTATGACCGATACCAAGGGTACTGGTATTTTAAATACAGAATTTGAAGGCTATGACAGATATAAGGGAGATCTTGAAAGAAGACCTTTAGGCTCTCTTATAGCAACTGAAAAGGGATTAGCAACTGCCTACGGTTTAAACGCTGCCCAATCTAGGGGTCAATTATTTATAAGCCCAGGTGAAGAAATCTACGAAGGATTAATCGTAGGATCAAACGCTAAAGGACTAGATATTGATGTAAATATTTGTAAAAAGAAAAAAATGACTAATACCAGAGCTAGTGGTAACGACGATGCAATCATTCTTACACCAGCTAAAAAGATGAGTGTAGAAGAAATGATGGAATTTGTTGAAGAAGACGAATTAATAGAGATTACTCCACATAATCTAAGAATAAGAAAGAAAATCTTAGATGCTCAAAAGAGGTATAAGTCTAAAAAATAGGAGTGGCTATGGAAAGTAAGTTTGAAAGAAAGATTAGTAAAATATTAGTTTTTCTGATTATGGTCTTATTTCTCTTAACTATCTCACAAAGATATGTAAGCGGATGGGGGCTAAGTCTTGCCTGGTATATTTTATTTTTAGTATCATGGGTAGGAATGCTAATCTACAGTTTTGATGTACTATTAAATAAAAAAGCCAGAGGATTTTCCATCCTCCTTGCGATTATAACTAGCCTAGCCTTTGCTTCTTTATCGATTCATGGTCTTTCAGCCTTGGCGATATTTATAAAGGCTTTGCCTAGGAAGATTGTTATAAATAACGATTTCTTCCTAAGTTATAACCAGCTAATTTTTTATTCAAGCTTGATAGTTGTGTATTTCTTTCACCTCGCAAATACTATAATCCTTAGGGATAAAGAAGTAGCTGTAGAGGAAAAAGAGTTAAGTGAAGAAGAGTTAAGAAAAATTAGAGATGAAAAGTTAGATAGCATAATTGCTGAGATTGATAGTAAAGATGACAGTCTAAGCGATAAGGATAGGCAGATACTAAATTCTCATATCTTAAAAGATGGAGATGAAAAAGAATCGGAGATTTAATTTATGACTAAGCAAAATATTTCTTTGTCGGTGATAAAAAGACTTCCTAAATACTACAGGTATCTAGAAAGTATAAATGAAAAAGGAATAATTAGGGTATCATCTAAAGAGCTATCAGATATAACAGGTCTTACAGCCAGCCAAATTAGGCAAGACTTAAACCACTTTGGATGCTTTGGCCAACAAGGTTATGGCTACAATGTAAAAGAGCTAATAGATGAATTATCAAAGATAATAGGAGTTGATAAGGACTATAAATTCGTCCTTATAGGCTATGGTAATATCGGTCACGCCCTTTACCAATACTCATCTTTTAGGGACCTAGGTTATAACTTTGAAGCAGTTTTTGATAAGGAAGCAAAGACTCTTTCAGATAGCAAGCTAAAGGTGAAAAATGTTGATGAATTAGCAGAATTTTTAAAGAATAATAAGATTGATATAGGAATCATCGCTACACCAAAAGAAGCGGCACAGGATGTGGCAGATATCTTATGTGAAGGTGGAGTCAAAGGTATTTGGAACTTCTCACCAGTTGATCTAAAGGTGACAAACGGAGCTGTAATAGAATCTGTTCATCTTGATGAATCACTATTTACTTTGACATATTTTATGAATTCCCCAGAGGATTTTATATTTTAAATGAATGTACTTAACGTATCAAACTTAGCTAAGTCTTATCCAAACAAGACTATATTTTCTGGCTTAAGTTTTAATTTAGAAAAGGGAGATAAGGCAGGACTAGTTGGACTAAACGGTGCTGGTAAGTCTACCCTTTTTAATATTCTAACAGGTAGATTAAGTCCAGATGATGGAAAGATATTTATTCCCCAAGATGTGAAGGTGGGATACCTAGAGCAAATCCTTAGCCTTGACTCTGATATGACAATCTATGATTATTGCTTGTCAGTATTTGAAGATTTAATCAAGCTCGAAGGTGAAATTAGAGAGCTTGAAAAGAAAATGAGTACGGAAAAAGATCCTGACAAGCTCGCCGCAATCATGGATGAGTACACAAGAAAATCAGAAAACTATCATAGCGAAAACGGATACGCTATAGAAAGCGAACTTGCCGGCACCCTTTCAGCTATGGGCTTTGAAAAAGATGACTTTAATAAAAAAATAAGTGAACTATCAGGTGGTCAAAAAGCCAGAGTGGAACTGGCGGGGCTTTTACTTTCAAAACCTGGTTTGTTATTATTAGATGAGCCAACCAACCACCTTGATATCAAAGCTATAAATTTCCTTGAAAACTTCATCAAGAACTACAAGGGCACAGCTATAATTATCTCCCACGACAGGTATTTTTTAGATGCCACAGTCAATAGGATGATGGTTCTTGAGTATGGCAAGCTTTCAACTTATAACGGAAATTACACCCTCTTTATGGAAAAGAGAAAAAAAGACAGGGAAGTAAGAATCCACCAATATAAGAGCCAGCAGAAGGAAATTGAAAGACAAGAAGAAATAATAGAAAGACTTAAAAACCAGGGCGGTTCAAAGAGGAAAAGAGGCATATCCCAATCAAGGTCTAGGCAAAAACTTCTAGACAAGATGGAGAGAGTTGAAAAGCCGATTGAACTGTCTGATACTATGAATCTAAAATTTACACCTAGGATCCAATCTGGAATGGATGTTCTTAAGGTAGAAGATTTAAAAATGAGCTTTGATGATAGGGAGATTTTCAAAAATATTTCTTTTGAAGTTTATAGAAATGAAAGAGTTGCTATTATAGGAGATAATGGCGTTGGAAAGACAACACTTTTTAAGATAATTCTAGGAGAAATCTTCCAAGACGGTGGCAAGGCCAAGATGGGAGAATCTGTAAATGTGGGATATTTTGATCAGGAGCAAAAGTCCTTAAACATTGAAAATACAATCTTTGATGAGATTAGAGAAACTTTTCCTATGCTTACAAACTTTGAGATTAGGTCTTTCCTTGCCAAATTTATGTTCTATGACACAGACGTCTTTAGGGAAATTTCAGAATTGTCTGGAGGGGAAAGAGCTAGAATTTCTCTTTTAAAGCTAATGATCTCTGATTGTAACTTTATCCTTATGGATGAGCCAACCAACCATTTGGATATTGATAGCAAGGAAATACTAGAAGATGCTATTTTAGACTTTGAGGGAACCCTCCTTATAATTTCTCACGACAGGTATTTCTTAAATAAGATTGCCTCAAAAATCCTAGATATGAAGGCAGACGGGATGGATCTTTACCTAGGTAATTATGATTATTACCAGGAAAAATTAAGGGAAATGAGTCTGACTGAGGAAGAGAAATCCACAGTCACAAAAACTCAAATCAAAAAGGAAAGAAAAAAAGAAAAGCTAAAAAGAGATGAAGTAAGGGCAATAAAGAAAAAAATTAAGTCCATTGAAAAAGAAATGGATGAAATTGATAAAAAACTTAAACTCCTTACCAAAGAGAGTCTTGCCGAAGGTTTTTATGACGATCAAATTAGAGTAGCTGAACTTTTTAAAGAGATGAAAGATCTCGAAGATAGAAGGGATGATCTAGACGAACAGTGGCTTAACCTTAATTTAGAACTTGAAGATTGATTAAATAAATTTTAAGGGGGTATCAATTTATTAAGGAGATAAATATGGGAAAATTTTTAAAATTTCTCTATGGCCTTATGCTGATTGTACTCACTATCTTAGGTGCGGTCTTTATAGCCTTTGGCTTGGGAGAAGAAAGATTAATTAATTATTTTCTAGAAGTCGTCAGAGACCCACTTTGTTTAAATATTATCTTAGGAATAGGTATTGCACTAATAGTCTTTGCTATAATTCTTCTAAGTGTATTAATAAAAAATTCTAACAAGGGTTTTGATGTAATTTTAGAAGATGATATGGGAAGTGTACTTATCACAAGGTCGTCCCTAGAATCTGTAATGGAAAAGTCTGTAAATAAGTTTTTGGCAGTTAAAAGCGCAACTAATAGGGCGGTAATAACAGGAAACGAAAAAATAGAGGCTAAGGCTGTTGCAGATTATTATGGCAATGATGACATAAAGGGTCTTTCCGAAAGAATTAGGGAAGAGATTGTTAAAAATCTAGAAGGTTTCACTGGAATAAGTGATATTAAGCTTGATTTAAAGCTTGATAAAAAAGAAGAAGAGAGAAATGATGGAAGATAAAAAAATATTTAAAGAGCCTAGTATGGTAGACGTTGAGATGAGAAAACTTGATATAAAAGAAAAAAACAAGTCTTCTTTTCTAGCATTTTACCGAGTAAATAAGGGCAAGGTAAACTCTCTTATTCTTAGTCTTTTAACTATTATCTGTTTATTTAACTTTGGTTTTTTTAAGACCTTAGGCATCTGGATAGTGATGTTAATTGGCTATTTTGTGGGAGCTTATTTTGATAAAGACGTTAGAGCGCTTCAAATTTTAAGGAAAATTCTAAATTAAGGAGAAAATTATGACAGAAAATTTCAACAAAGAAGAAGTTAAAAAAGATTTAGACAACGGTAGAGAATTAGAATACGAAGAGTCAAAACTTATCATTGAAGATAAGGTAGTTGCAAAAATCGCAAAAATAGCTATAAATGGCGTAGACGGTATCCTTGAAATGAAAGGCAATATCGCTGATTCTATTGGATCATTTTTTGGATCAAATGATAGAAGTACAGCTGGAGTTAATGTAGAAGTTGGCGAAAGAGAAGCTAAGGTTAGCATGGATGTAATAATCGAATACGGCAAAAATGCTCGCCAAATCTTTAATGACATCCAAAGAAGCGTTAGCCAAAATGTTAAGGAAATGACTGGCCTTGACGTTGTAACTGTAAATGTGGATGTAGTTGACGTCCTAACTAGAAAAGAATATCAAGAAAAACAACAATCAACCAGGGATAAAGAGCAAAACCAAAATAATTACTAAGTCTGAGGGCCAGGTCTTGGCCCTCTTTTTGATGTCCACTTAAGTGAGTTGAGCGAACGAAAGAGAGCGAAACAAAAATCCACCTGCTATGCAGGTGGAAGGACTTAGCTTTAGCTTCAAGCACCAAGAA
>QWCK01000644.1_pt1 | contig 58540 bp, 45 predicted proteins | sample 1972571 | NCBI WGS metagenome assembly QWCK01 (sample SAMN09866710, study PRJNA288562) | Human gut metagenome isolate term2_stool, whole genome shotgun sequencing... | isolation source: gut | host: Homo sapiens | place: USA: California | reverse complement strand
TCGGGGATGGGAGCCGGACCATGCTTAGGACCTTTGGTGATCGGGCACATATTCTGTACTTGCTGCGAATAGGTCATAATCATACTCTCCTTTTGACAATTTGTGCTCTGCGGGCAAAAAACGAGCCTGGTATCCCAGCCTCATTTTATGTTCCACGTTGCATTGACCGGGCGTGCCGCTCTCTTTCTGCACCACATTCCGGTACTACCACGCATGATTTTATTATAGAGAACCTTGGCGCATTTTGCAAGACATTTCTGATAAATAATTCGCAATCTTTTTGACGGTTATTTATGTCTAACCGTCATTTTTGCTTCTTTCGTCTTCCACATCGTCATATTTTTGTCAATTTTGTCGGAATGGATTTTTAGTTCAATTGGGACGGGGCGTGCGGGGCGGCTGGACGGGTCTCAGGGCCCAGATGGCAGCAAATCCGCCCACCGCTCCCGCAATGGCAAGGATGTGCCGCCCCTGCTCCAGCCCCCAGAGATTGGCCACGAACGGAAACGCCAGGCTTCCCACGCTCTGTCCCAGAGCCAGAAAGCCATAGTTGACCCCGGCATGGGGAAACCCGAACAGATCGGTGGAGAGGGCGGGCAGCACCGCCGCCAGCGCCGAGTAGCAGAACGTCAGGCCCGCGTACACGGCCACCACGGCCCACCCCTGTGCAAACCAGAAGACGGCACTCAGCCCCAGCGAGACCGCAAACAAGATCATATCCGTCGGCCTGCGGCCAATTTTATCACTCAGCATGGGCATCAGCAGCCGCCCGGCCGCACTGCCCACGCTGCCCAGCACCACGCTCCACAGCGCGGATCTCTCGTCCAGCCCCCGCTCCATCCCCAGTTTTAAGATGATGGGGCTGAACAGCAGCACCGCCGGGGTGGAGCAGCACACCGCCCCGGCGCAGAGCCAGTATTGCCTGGTGCGGAGCATCTGCCCGGGGGAGAGGTCCAGTCCCGGGGCCGCCTTTCCCCTGCCCTGCTGGCTGGGCCGGGGCTTTTCCGGCGGAGGGTCGGTCAGCAGGGCACTGCCCACGAGGCAGACGGGCAGGGTGAGCGCCCCCAGCGCCCAGAACGCGCCCCGAATGCCCTGCACCGGGCCAAAACCCCGCAGCGCCGTCCGGACAAAGACCGTCAGGAACGCGCCGGAGAGCCCTACCGCCCCGCCAATGACACCCGTGGCCAGCCCTTTGCGGCCCTTGTACCATTTCTGGGCGCAGGACTGGATGGAGGGGTACAAAAAGGCCGTACCCAGCCCCGCCGGGACACTGAACAGTACCCAGAACCACCCGCCCGCAGCCCCGGGCAGGAGGGCCGCCGCAAAGAACCCGCCGCAGAGCAGGGCCGTGCCCCAGAGCGCCGCGCAGCGCGGGCCGTTCCGGTCTTGCAGAAAGCCGCCAATCACACACCCCACCCCGAATGCCGCGATCAGGATACCGAACGCCAGCCCGGCCCCCTGTTCCGAGAGGCCGTACTCCTCCATGACCGGCTGCTGGAACACGCCCCAGGCCGCGGGCAGGCCTGTTAATATTTGAATGGCCGCCCCCGCCGCCAGAATGGCCCATGGTCTTGTTTTCTGCATTTTGCGCATCACCTCACAGGATAGTGTGCCCTTTTTGATTGACAAACCCGCATATTTCTTTATAATTGAGGGGTAAGAATTACGATGAAACCTCTCAGTCTCGCTCCGCTCGACAGCTCCCCTACTGAGGGGAGCCTCTGGCGAAGAGGGAAAGCTTCTCGTTTTTGCCAAGGTCTCCCCTGTTAGGAAAGACTCCCCCGGCCGGGGGAGGTGGCACGAAAGTGCCGAAAGGGGAGCAGGTGGCACGCCGCAGGCGTGACGGAGAGGTTTTACTTCTTTAAAAAGAGAGGAATTACCAACCATGAAAACCCAAGCGTTGAAAGGTATGCGGGACCTGCTGCCCGCGGAGCAGACCCTGCGCGATTATATCCAGGGCAAAATTCTGGAGACCTACCGTGCCTCCGGTTTCGAGCGCATCTCCACCCCCATGCTGGAGGATATGGAAAACCTCGATAAATCCGATGGTGGCGACAACCTGAACCTCATTTTCAAGGTGCTCAAGCGGGGCGATAAGCTCACCGCCGCCCTGAACAGCGGCGACCCCAAGGCCCTCTCCGATATGGGCCTGCGCTATGACCTCACCCTGCCCCTGAGCCGCTTCTATGCCGCCAACAAGGACAAGCTCCCCCACCCGTTCAAGGTCATCCAGACCGACCGCGTCTTCCGCGCCGAGCGCCCCCAGAAAGGCCGCCTGCGCGAGTTTGTCCAGTGCGACATTGACATCCTGGGCGATGAAAGCCCCAACGCCGAGGTGGAGCTCATCGACGTGACCACCCGCGCCCTGCTGGGCATCGGCTTCACCGGCTTTACCGTCAACATCAATGACCGCCGCATCCTGCGCGGGATGCTGGAAAGCATGGGCTTTGCGGCCGACACGCTGGACTCCGTCTGCATCACCTTCGATAAGATGGACAAGATCGGTGCCGAGGGCGTCAAGGCCGAGCTGACCGAGAAACAGCTGCCGGAGAACGCCATCCACGCACTGGCTGAGTTCATCGCCGCCGGAGAAGTCACGCTGGACGCCGTGGCCGCCCGCTGTGCGGACCCCGCCATTGCCAACGACCTGAAATATGTCCTGGCCACCGCCAAAGCCATGGCTGGGGACCGCTTCAGCGTGGCTTACTGCCCCAGCCTGGTCCGCGGCCAGGGCTACTACACCGGCATGGTATTTGAGATCACCTGCCCGCAGTTCAGCGGGGCCGTGGCCGGCGGCGGCCGCTACGACAACATGGTGGGCAAGTTCCTGGGCACCCAGGTGCCTGCTGTGGGCTTCTCCATCGGCTTTGAGCGCGTCTGCGGCATCCTGCTGGAGCAGGGCTACCAGATCCCCGGTGCCAAGCAGAAGATCGCTCTGCTCTATCAGAAAGGCTCCGACTTCCCTGCCGTGCTGGCCAAGGCCGCACAGCTGCGGGAGCGCTACAACGTGACCGTGCTGGAGCAGGCCAAGAAGCTGGGCAAACAGCTGGGCCAGCTGGAAACCGCCGGTTTTGCGGGCGCTGCCTTTATGGACAAAGAAGAGATCAAGATTTTCTAAACTCACAACGAGCAAGGGCCTCCGCAGACGCGGAGGCCCTTGTTTTTTCTGTCTTTTTATGTTTTCTTTGCGTTGGGGTAGACACGCTCCATCCGGGCGTTGTCAAAGTGTTCGTCCAAAAAGACCTCAATCTGGTTCCGCGGCGTGATGCCGTCGGTCCGGCTGTTATACCGGGCCAGCGCCAGACCGGAAAGGGACATGTTCACCGCCATAAAAATGGCCAGTAAAATGGTCATCCAGGGTTTGACGTGCCGCCGGACGAGGTCCATCCCCTTTGCCACCAGCGGATAGCCCAGCCGGAGCCAAACCACCGCCGCAATGCCCCAGAAAAAGCAGTACAGCAGGTTGACGCGGCCCGCAATGTTGAATTTGAAGCCGCTGTAATCCCAGAAGATGACACCAAACAGCAGCTCGCCTACGGCGCTGCACACATACTCATAGGCACCGCCCATGAAGACGCCAAAGGCAAAGATGGCGCTGTCGCTCTTGTTCTCACTGTTCCGCAGCAGAACGGTAGAGAGGGCCAGTGCCAGCCCCCACACCACGCTGAACGGACCCCAGACCAGGCTGGAACGGCTCATCCAGACGCCCGCCGTCACCCGGCAGAACAGCGTCTCCACAATGTCGCCCAGAAATGCCCCGATGACGAACAGCCAGAGCAGGTCGGCAAAGCTCAGGGTCTTTTGGGCTGTGACGGTCGGCGTCCCCCGCGCGGCGGCCGGGTAAGCTTTCTGGACACGGCGCTCCACCCAGCTGCTGAGCCGGGTGCGGAGCTGATCGGAGTGCTTTTCCAGCTCGGCATTGAGCTGTTCCAGGTGCGGATGCTCCCGGGCGTAGCGGCTCACTGCCAGGAACGCGCCCAGCTGGTCCAGCAGGGAGATCGTGATGGAGACCCACAGCAACGGCCGGACGAGCCACTGGGGCAGCAGGCCGTAAAGCTTGAAGAGCAGACCGTTGCCCCACAGGACCGTCGCCGTGCCCAACGCGCCCCAGAGCAGCGAGTATTGCAGGCAGATGTAGCCATCCACGTTGAAGCGCTTGCCGGAGTAGTCCCACCAGCGGCGGCGATTCACCCGCTCCAGCAGTTTGGCCGTCAGCCACTCCACCACGGTGGCGTCAATGGCGCAGCCCAGAAACAGCAGCAGCGGGCTGGGGCGGTCTGCAAAGGAAATCGCCAGCAGCACCGCCGTAAAGCCGTAGATAAAGCAGAACGGGCCGGACGCCACGCCTCGGTTGGCAAAGCGGCGGCCCTTTATCGTTGCCACCACCGTCTCGCCTACCCAGCCCAGGAACGAATAGACCAGATATAGAACACTCAGAGAGTAAAAATTGAGCTCCATTGCAGCTCCTTTCCATCGCGTGTGAATTGCATGGTACAATTGTATGCTATTTTAGGCTTCCAGGCAAGATAAAATGCAAAAAACACAGCGATACACGCTCTGTTTGCCAGAGACAGCGTATCGCCGTGTTTGGATGTTTTCTTTCAGCGGGCTTGCCCTCTCAGGCGCTGCGGGCCGTTACAGCTGGCTCTTGTACAGCTCCACGATCTCCTCCACACTGGTGTCGCGGGGGTTGCCCGGGCGGCAGGCGTCTGCATAAGCGGACTCCGCCAGGAACTGGATGTCCTCTTCTTTCAGGATGCCGTGCAGGTTTGCGGGGATGCCCACATCCGCGCTCAGCTGCTTGACCGCTGCGATGGTGGCATCGGCTGCCTGCGCGTCGTTCATCTCGTCCATGCCCTTGACGCCCATGGCCTTGCCGACCGCGCGGTAGCGCTCACCGGCAACGCTCTTGTTGTACTCCAGACCGACCGGCAGCAGAATCGCGCAGGCCACACCATGCGGAGTGTCATACAGAGCGGACAGGCCGTGTGCCATGGAGTGGACGATGCCCAGACCGACATTGGAGAAGCCCATACCGGCAATGTACTCGCCCAGAGCCATGCCCTCGCGGCCTTCCGGCGTGTTCTGGACCGCACCGCGCAGGTTCTCGCTGATGAGCTTGATGGCTTCCAGATGGAACATATCGGAGATGGTGCAGTGGCCCTTGGTGATGTAGCCCTCAATGGCGTGGGTCAGAGCATCCATACCGGTGGCAGCGGTCAGGCCCTTGGGCATGGATGCCATCATATCGGGATCGACGACCGCGATTTCCGGGATATCGTTGGTATCCACGCAGACGAACTTGCGCTTCTTCTCCACGTCGGTAATAACATAGTTGATGGTGACCTCGGCAGCGGTACCGGCAGTGGTGGGCACTGCAATGGTGAACACCGCGTGCTTCTTGGTGGGAGCCACGCCCTCCAGAGAGCGGACATCCGCAAATTCGGGGTTGTTGATGATAACGCCAATGGCCTTAGCGGTATCCATGGAGGAGCCGCCGCCGATGGCCACGATGCAGTCTGCCTCCGCGGCCTTAAAAGCAGCCACGCCGTCCTGCACGTTGGCAATGGTGGGGTTGGGCTTGATCTCGCTGTACACGCTGTAAGCAAAGTTTGCAGCATCCAGCAGGTCGGTCACTTTCTTGGTGACGCCGAACTTGATCAGATCCGGGTCAGAGCAGACGAACGCTTTCTTGTAGCCACGGGCAGTCAGCTCGGGCACAATGTTCTCGATGGCACCGTGGCCATGGTAAGAAATCGTATTCAGGACAATGCGATCAGCCATAATAGTAAGCCTCCAAACATTCTCTTCCCCGCCCCGTGCGGGGTTTTCTTTACCATTACTTTACCGCATTGTTAAAAATAATGCAATCGGATTTTCTTGTAATTTTCATGAAATTTTTATACAAATGATTTTTGTTTTAAAAACTTTATCCAATTTACAGCTATAAAAAAGAACCATGCAAGCTTTTCAGCCTACATGGTTCTTTTTCTTTTATTGTAATTTCAAGCGATGGGCCTTTGATTACTTCTCGTAAACCAGAACGATGAACTCGCCCTCATTAAAAGTGCCAGCGACGTTCTTCTCAAAAGCGGCCTTGGTACGAGAATTGGAATAACCGTACTTAGTAGCGCCCTCTTCTTTCAGGACACGAACGATAGAAGCAATGGTATCTGCATCTTTCTCCTGAACGGTAACGAAACCATAGTACTCATCACCAGCCAGAGTAGCAGCGTCAAAAACTTTAGCGAGTGCTGCTGCACGAGCTTTCTGATAATCAGCAGTAGTATCATACTTGTGCTCAGACTGCTTCTTCTCAATGCTCTTGATCTCAGCAGCATAGCTATCCCACAGCTGTGCAATCTTCTCAGCCTTTGCAACATCTGCAGTGTTATACTCAGCAGTAACCTTTGCATCAGACAGAGCGTCGGTCAGCTGCTTGTGGAAAGTGGTCTTGTCGCTGTCGCTGCAGCCAGTCAGGACTGCCAGAGCCATGACGCCTGCCAGAACGATAGCAGCCAGTTTTTTGAATGCCTTCATAAGTAAGGTCCTCCTCAAAAAATAAAATTTCGTTCAGGATATTTTCCTGTTTCCTGCATTGTACCCTCCCCCGGGTTCCTTGTCAAGTGTTTTGAAAATTTCACAAATTATTTGTGCATCCCGACAAAAAGTGGCCGATATTTTTTGGATATCTTTTCAATTTTTTATCACAAATCAAAGAGTTCTTTCTATCCTTTCGCATTCCCGGAATGAGTTTCTTTTCCCCAAACAAACCTAGAAACATCCTCTCTGCTCCTCTTGCGGAATTTCTAGCATCCAGAATCAAACGCCTGCCTTTTTCTGTCCATCTATGTTATCCTAAAGTCGCTGCCCTTTCCACTCAATTTTCATTGAGATGGGAGGTGAACCTTTTGGAACTGTTCGTATCATTCGTTTTGTCCGTCGCAGCAGGTGTGGTTTCCAACTGCATCAGCAAGTGGCTTGACGGCAAGCACAAGGACAGCAAGCACTAACAAATGGAAGAACCCCCTTGGAGCTGCAACTCCGAGGGGGTTCTTTCCTTTTGGTGATACCCATTGGAAATGTGTATCGTATCGTTCGCACTTTTATTATATGCGATTTTGCAAAAAAGTCAAGCCATGGCAGTATTTTTCCATCAGCAGCTTGCGGCCCCCTCCTGCGGGGCGATCATCAGGCGGATGATCTCACGGTCGGTCTCGGCCATGCCGTCGTGGGCCATCTTGCTCACGTTGCGGATGGTGTTCTCCACGCCCTTGAGCACGATGCCGTCGCCGCCCACGAACTCGCTGTCGTGCATCTGCATCTGCATTCCCAGCAGACCTGCTTCCACGGCAGAAGCGATCTTTGCGGCGCAGCTGGCCTTGGCACCATCGCAAACCATACCGGAGTTGATGGCCAGCGCGTTGACCACCGTGTGAGCGATCTCGTTATAACGGCCGCCATGGAGGTATGTAATGCCCGCGCCTGCACCGCAGCCGGCACTGGTGGCGCCACAGTAAGCCGAGAGGGGCCCGATGCCTGTTTTGAGGTGGATGGTAACGAGGTTGGACACCAGCAGGGCACGGTAGAGCAGCTCCCGCGAGGCTCCCATATCCCGGGCGTAGATGATGACCGGCAGAGAAGCCGTCAGGCCCTGATTGCCGCTGCCGGAGTTGATGACCACCGGCAGCTCGCAGCCGTTCATCCGGGCATCGGAACCGGCGGCGGCCCAGGCCTTGGCCCGGTTGTGGACGCTGTCGCCGTAGGAGCGGAGCAGGATGCGGCCGATCTCGGCACCCCAGTGGCCCTCCAGGCCCTGCTTAGCAATGGCCGTGTTGCAGTCGATCTGGCGCTGCAGGGTCTCTTTCACGTCGTTCAGGTCGGCTTCATCGGCAAACTGGACGATCTGCTCCACGTTGAGCAGGGTGTGGTCGGTGGCCTGGGTGCTGGTCTGCTCCACGTATTCTTTCTGGAGCAGGACCTCGCCGTCCCGCTGCAGGGCGATGACATTGGTGTGGTGGCCTGCGATCTCCGCAAAAGCGGTATGCCCGCCGCCGAACAGCCGCACCTGGATGTCAAACAGGTAGGGCTTGCCCGAGCGCTCCACATGGATGGGCGTCTTTTCCAGGAAATCCGCCATCTTCTTCAGGTCATCCTCCGTCACGGCGCAGAGCACTTCCAGCTCCTTGTCCGCATCGCCTGCCACGATGCCTGCGGCAGCGGCGGCAGCAATGCCCCGGCGGCCGCCCGTGTGGGGCACCACCACGCTTTTGACGTTCTTGATGATGTTGGCACTGGCGGCTACCTCAGCCTGCTCTGCCGGGCAGCCCAGTGCCCGGGCAGCCAGGGCAGCCGCATAGGCCACCGCGATGGGCTCGGTACAGCCCATCGCAGGCACCAGCTCTTCTTTCAGAATTGCAAGATAAGTGTCGTAAAGCGCTTTTTCCATTTTCCTGTCCTCCGTTTTATTTTACCGGGCACCCTCGCCCGCAAAAAACTCTTTGACCAGCTTTGCCACCGTGCCGGAGAGCAGCAGCAGGGCGATCAGGTTGGGAATGCTCATCAGGCCATTGAACGTATCGGCAATGTTCCACAAAAGGCCCAGATCCATCGTCGCGCCCACAATGGACACAAAGGAATAGAGCACGAGGAACGGCCCCACCACCTTATCGGTGCGGAACAGGAATTCCGCACAGCGAGAGCCGTACAGGCCCCAGCCGATGATGGTGGAGAACGCAAAGCAGCAAAGTGCCATCGCCGTAAAGATGGACGACCAGCCGCCGTAAGTCGCGGTAAAACCAGCGATGGTCAGCTCGGCACCAGCGGCAGCCCCGTAGCCCACCGGCACGCCGCTGCACAGGATGACCATGGCTGTCAGAGTGCAGATGACAATGGTATCGGCAAAGACTTCAAAGATGCCGAACATCCCCTGCTTGACGGGCTTCCGGGTATCGGCGCAGGCATGGGCGATGGAGCCCGTACCAAGGCCGGCCTCGTTGGAGAAGATGCCGCGGGAAACGCCTTTCTGCACGCTGAGAAACACACTGCCGATGGCACCGCCCGTGAACGCTCTGGGGTTGAACGCGCCCGCGATGATGGACTCCAGCACATAGGGCAGACGCTGCACATTGAGCACCACGACGCCTACCGCCAGCACCACATAGAACAGTGCCATGAACGGCACCAGCTTCTCCGTGACGCTGCCAATGCGTTTGATGCCGCCCAGCAGCACCATGGCCACCAGCATGGCCACTACCACGCCCACAATGAGGTTGAGGGTGGGCAGAAAACTTTTTACCGAGGTGTTGTACGCCAGCACGGCGGAATCAATGGCCGTGACGATGGTGTTGACCTGAGTGGCGTTGCCGGTGCCAAAGACCGTCAGCACGCCAAACAGGGAGTACAGCACTGCCAGGAACTGCCAGCGCTGCCCCAGGCCGTTTTTAATATAGTACATGGGGCCGCCCACCAGCTCCCCGTTTTTGTTCCGCTCCCGGAAATGGACGGCCAGCGTCACCTCCGAAAACTTGGTGCACATGCCCAGCAGCGCCGAGCACCACATCCAGAACACGGCACCCGGCCCGCCGATGGCGATGGCACCCGCCACGCCCGCGATGTTGCCGGTGCCCACCGTCGCCGCCAGTGCGGTGCAGACGGCCTGGAACGGGGTCATGGTGCCGTCCGAGGCATCCTTTTTGCGGAACATCCGGCCAATGGTGGTGCGGATGGCGTAGGGAAATTTGCGGATCTGCAAAAAGCCGGTCCGCACACTGAGCAGCAACCCCACGCCGATGATGCACACCATGGCCGGGATCCCCCAGATAAAGCTGTTGACCGCCTGATTGACGGCCGCAATGGTTTCGATCATATGTTTGTTTCCCCTGTTACTTGGATTTTTAACACAACAGAAGACATTTTATCCTATTTTAGGGGTGGTGTCAATTTGTTTGGGTGGTGAAATCTAAGCGTCTTGGCTGAAAGTTTCTTAAAGGAGTTTCACGTCGGCGTCCGCACAGGGCTTGCGGCAGAACGACGCCTGCCATGTGATGGTTTCCAGCTGGACCGGTTCGAAATAACAGGCGGAACATGCCGCAGCCGCACCATTTGTCTCTTCTGTTTCCCCGCGCACTGTGCAGAAAACGGCGGTCGGGCCGTCGGCACCCCCGATCACCGCAATGGCCGCGTCTCCTTCCATCTGCGGTTCCAGCCCATACTTCTTTTCCAGTGCCGTCCGTTCCGGGTCAATGGGCGGACGCGCTCTGCGGCGCGGGTGGTCTCCCTCCGCGCAGTCGTCGAGAAAGAAGTTTTCCGCTTTTGGGGTCAGGCGGTAGGTCATCAGGCAAAAGCAATTGGGCCGCTCCCATCCATCATCATCCGGGAGCTCCAGCGTTTCCGACCTGGCCCCCAGCACCGTCAACCGATAGGCTGTTCCATCTGCCGCATCGTGGACCATCACCGATTCCCCCACCACAGGGGTCCGGAAACACTCGCTCCGATACTGTTCCAACTCTGCTTCCATTTGTACTTCCAGCGTGCGGAACCGTTTTGGGCAGCTTCTCCGGCTTTTCGTTGCCCACGGATAGCTGTTCCGCCAGAACCGCCAGATTTTCGTTTTCTCCAGTCCATAGTGGAACAGAAGTTCTGCCGCCTCATCGTTCCCGGCAGCATCCCCCGGAAGATACCCTACCCCACAGCCGTCGCTTGGGCGCAGGCGCATCCCGTTCAGCACCAGCTCTGCACAAAATCCCCCATCCAGCGGATTTTCCTGCTCCATCTGGCGTTCCTCGGCTCTGGTCAGGGTGCGGGTGCATTCGCCGTCTTCCGCAATGCCCCATTTTTTCATGAAGGCCCGAAGCTCTTCCTGCGGCACCTCCATGGCAAAGTCCACGACCAATCCCTGTCTGCACCGGTAAAGGGCCGGGATCTGCCACCGATGGCCGTTCCATTCAAATTCCCGGTCAAGGCACAGTTCCTCGCCGGGGTCGGTTCCCTTTTGGGTTCCCCAATAGTTCGTTTCAAAGCAGACCTTCCAGCGGCGGCGGTCTTGTTTCATGGCAGTGCGCCCCTTTCGTTTTTTCTTATTGTAGCAAGGCGGCTCTGCAAATGCAAATCAGTTTCTTTTTTCTTGCCGCATCTTGTCCGTTCTCCCCTACCAAACCATCCGCATTTGTGCTATGATAGGGCTGAAAAATTGGTTTGGCAATGCCAACCACAAGGAGATGTTTCCGAAATGGTCACAACTTCCACTCTGATGGAAAATTTACGGCAGGAGGGCGTCAGCCCGGATCTGCTGCTGGCCGTCAATGAATATCGTACCACCCACCCGCTGCCCGAGGCTTTGGCTCCCCGTGTGCCGCAGTCGGCCTTTACTTACTATGGAAAAGACGTCTGGGAGCAGGCACTGGCCGCCCTGCTCTGCGGCGAGAACCTGCTGCTGGCCGGCGGCAAGGCCACCGGAAAAAATGTGCTGGCGGAGAATCTGGCCACCGCCTTTGGCCGCCCGGCATGGGATATCTCGTTCCATGTGAATATGGACGCGGCCTCCCTCATCGGCATGGACACCTTTGAGGGCGGTGCCGTCAAATTCCGGCCCGGCCCGGTCTACCGCTGCGCTCAGTGCGGCGGCTTTGGCGTGCTGGATGAGATCAACATGGCAAAGAACGAGGCGCTGGCTGTCCTCCACGCGGTGCTGGATTTCCGCCGCGCCATCGATGTGCCCGGCTACGAGCGCATCCCGCTGGCCGAGGAGACCCGTTTCATTGCCACCATGAACTACGGCTACGCGGGCACCCGGGAACTGAACGAAGCCCTCACCTCCCGCTTTGTGGTCATCCAGATGCCCACCATCACCGAGGAAAACCTCGAAAAGCTGCTCCGGGCCCAGTTCCCGGATCTGACGGGCAAGTACGTCCATCAGTTTGCCCAGCTTTTCCTCGATTTACAGAAAAAGTGCGACAGCGCGGAAATCTCCACCAAAGCGCTGGACCTGCGCGGGATGCTGGACGCCCTGCGGCTCATCCGCCGGGGCGTGCCTGCCGGGGCCGCGCTGGACATGGGCATCACCAACAAAGCCTTTGATTCCTACGAGCAGGGGCTCATCCGGGACGTCATTGCCGCCCGCATCCCGGCCCAGCTCACCGCCGCCAAGCTCTTCAACTGAGGGGCCGCCCTATGGAAGCGCAGAGCTACACCGCGCAGGAGCGGCGGGCCGCCAATCAGGTGTGGGCCGCGGCAGGCGAATACGGCTTTGAGCCGCTGTTTCTGGCCCGCAACACCGATGGCACCGTGGATTTTTACATGAACTGCATCGTGGGGCTGGTGCACAAATATTACGGCGACGACCTTGTGCGGGGGCTGTTCCATACCTGGGACGGCGACGTGAATCAGTCCCTGCTGGACGACCTGACCTGGCTGTACCTCGAAAGCGCCGCCTACGCGCTGGAGCTGCCCCGCCGCCCGGTGCTGGCCGAGCTGCGGCGGGCCCACGCGGATTATTTCTTCGGCATCCAGTACAAACTCTCGCGGCAGGAGTGGATGGCGAAAAACCAGCTGGTCTACTCCATGCAGGCCACCCGCTGGCGGCGGGTACAGGGTCGGGCCGACCCGGTGCTGACCCCTTATGAAAGCCAGCTGGCGGCGGCCCTGGCCCCGGAAACACCGCCCAAGCCCGAGGAACTGAAAGCCAGCGTACTGGCCCTTTACGCTAAATTTGCCCTCTTTGACGGCACGGTGCACCAGAAACTGGCACTGCACCTGCACTTGGAGGGGCTTCTGGCCTCCCTTGCCACCAAGACCATGCCCACCCAGATGATCAAGACCGACCGGATGACGGTGGAGCACTCGGGCAGTGTGGACGCGGGCGGCGGCGGGCCGACTGCCGACAAGCGGCTGGCTCATATTACACTGAAACAGAACGCCGCCGAGGACCGGGCCTACATCGAGAGCTGCTTTGGCCGCTCTCTCTACCCGCCGGAACGGCTGCGCAAGGCCGAGCAGGAGCTCTGCACCGGGGACCATCTGGGGTGCCATTTGTGGTTTGCCTCCGGCGTGCCCAGCCCGGAGCAGGCCCCCACCCCCGAAGCGAAACATCTGGCCGAGCAGGCCGAATTGCAGGCCGACCGCAACCGGGCTTACGATGCCAAAAACCGGGAGCTCCACCGCAGCGTGGTGCTCCGGCTGACCGAGCAGATCCAGAACTGCATCCTCGTCCACCAGCAGCCCAACGCCCGGATCGCCCGCAGCGGCAATCTGGACCCGGAGCGGGTCTGGCGGGCTCCTCTGCTGGACGACAGCCGGGTCTTCCGCTGTGCCGAGGAGGAGAACCAGCCCTCGTTCACCGTAGACCTGCTGCTGGATGCCTCGGCCTCCCGGCTCCACTGCCAGGAAGTCATTGCGGCACAGGGTGCCATCCTGGCCGAGAGCCTTTCCCGCTGCCACATTCCGGTGCGGGTAAGCAGCTTTTGCAGCCTGCGGGGCTACACCGTGCTCCGGGTGCTCAAGCATTTCAAAGACAAACAATGGCAGGGTGTCAACCAGTATTTCGCCTCGGGCTGGAACCGGGACGGCCTGGCCCTGCGGGCGGCAGGCGACCTGCTGGATTTTGACCCCGGCCCGGCTCCCCGCCACCTGCTCATCCTGCTGACGGATGCCTCCCCCAATGACAGCCGCCGCATCCCGCCCAGCCCGGAAAACCCGCTGGGCCGGGATTACGGCGGGCCCTACGGCGTGGACGATACCGCCGCCGAGGTGCGTGATCTCCGCCGCAAGGGGATCCAGGTGTCCGCCGTCTTCATGGGCGAGAACAGCTCCATCCCCGCCGCCGAGCGCATTTACGGCAAAAACCTGGCCCGCATCCGGGGCATGGACCAGCTGGCCCGTGCCGCCGGGCAGCTCATCCAGCACGAGATCCGGGCACTGGGGGATTGAGTTCATACAACCATATTATTTACTCTGTTTTCCGTTTTAAAAATATTTTTGTCCAGTAAGCAAACTTATAGTTGTATTTTGTTGTTGTTTGTGGTATACTCCTCTCAGAAATACAACCAACATCGGTCCCGGAAGAGAGGAGAACCACCATGGATGCTGCCCGTTACTTTGAGATGATGCACCGCGCCATGTCTGCCCGGAAACGTGATACCACCCTGCTGCTCCGCGTGAAAGTGCAGGATCTTGGCGGGGCAGACGCTTATCTGGAACTGCGGCAGGAGCCCGGCAGCGCCCGGGTGCGGTTGTTTTACTCCACCATGGGGCGGCGCAACCTCAACTTCCAGTTGTTCCGCAAGGGCTGGCAGCTCTGCCACAACGCTTCCGGCGAGATGACGGGCCGCTTCCCTGCCAAGGCGGATGAACTGCTGAGTGCGGACGACTTTGCCGCCTACATCCGGGACGATGCCCTTGATGCAGGCCGGGCCGAGCGCGTCCTGCACGAGCTGCGCCGCTGCTCCGGCAACCACACCGCCGCCCTGCCCCGCAACGCGCGGGAGGGGGCGCTCATCACGGTGGACAGCTTTGTAGGCCGGGGCGCGCACTGGTGCTACTGGAGCACCGATGCCGCCGCCCAGCTGCCCATGGCCGCCGTCCTCTGCTGGCTGGGCGATTTCCTGGCCGGGACGGAGCGGCGCACCCTCCAATCCTGCCCGGAGGCCGTCCAGCTGGCCGCTCAGTGGCAGGCCGACCTTGCTTCGCCCTTTGCCTGCCCGGTGGACCGGATGCCCCAGCCCATGGCCCCCGCCGCTCCGGCTGCTGCCCGCCGCGCTTCTGCACAGCCTGTGCAGAACCCCCGGTGGCAGAGCATCCTCGCCGTGCTGGCAACGGTATAAGAAATGCCCGGAGAACGCTGTGATTTGCAGTGTCTCCGGGCAATTTTTGTCTTTTGCGATTCTAAAAATTTTCAACCGTTCCAGCCCCGGGCCGTGGGGTCCAGCATTTCCGCGGCAGAATAAATGAGGGCGTTGCAGATGGCGGCGGCCACATTGCTGCCGCCCTTGCGGCCCATTGCCACAATGGCAGGCACGCCGTGGGCCTCGCAGGTGACAAACAGCCGCTCCTTGCTCTCCACCACATTCACAAACCCTACCGGGACACCGATGACCAGCGCCGGGCGCAGGCCCGCCTCAATCTGCTCCGCAATGGTGAGCAGGGCTGTGGGTGCATTGCCGACGGCCAGGATGGCCCCCGGGTGCTCGGCGGCTGCTTTGTGCATCGCCGCCACAGCCCGGGTGGTGCCCTCCGCCTTGGCCCACGCGGCCACTTCAGGGTCCGCCATATAGCAGGCTGCCTGCCCGCCCAGCTTGGCAAGACCGGGCTTGGTAATGCCCGCCAGGGCCATGTTGGTGTCGGTAACGAGGAACGCCCCTTTGTGCAAGGCCTCCACGGCCTTTTGCACGGCCCCGGGCGTAAAACGCAGGTTTTTGGCGTAGTCAAAATCCGCCGTGGTGTGGATGACCCGCCGGACAACGGCTTCCGTCTCCGGAGGCGGGGTCAGGCCCAGTTCGGCCAGCTCCGCGGCAATCATTTTCAGGCTCGTCCGCTCAATGTCAGCGGGCAGATGGTGCTGCGGCGTCAATATTCTATCCCCTTTCGCGCCGGGACCCCTTTCTGGTAGGGGTGGCGGTGGCATTTCATTTCCGTCACATAGTCGGCCTCGTCCAGCATCCACTGGGGCGGCTGGTGGGCCGTCAGCACGCACTCCTGCACGGCAGGGCGCTCCCGCACCGTCTTTTGGAGCAGTGCCTTGTCCACCATGTCCAGCTCCCAGGCCGAACCGGCCTCGTCCAGGACCAGCAGATCGGCAGGCCGGGCCATGGCGTTCCGCAGGTTCCGGTTCTGTAATTCCCGGGTGGCGGCTTTTTCGGCTTCATTCATCTGGAAGACGAATTTCTGCCCCGCCTTGCCCCGGTAAATTTCGGCCCCCAGCTTTGCCAGCAGCGGGATCTCCCCGCTGTTTCCGCCTTTCAAAAACTGGACGATGACCACCCGTTTGCCGCTGCCCAGTGCCCGCAGGGCCAGGCCCATGGCGGCGGTGGTCTTTCCTTTTCCGTCCCCGTAATAGAGGTGCAAAAGTCCCTGTTCCATCTCAGCGCTCCATTCCCATGGCCCGGTAAACCGCGGCCATATCCAACGCGCCCCGCACGCCGTCAGCCAGCAGATCAAACTGCTGCTGGCGGTACTGCTCCATGGGCACAAGGGCAGCGGCTTCCGGGGCGATACCCTTCTGTTTGCACAAAAACACGGTCAGTTTTTCGGTCAATTCGCCGGTATCAAAGAGGCCGTGGAGGTAGGTGCCAAACACACTGCCGTTGACACAGCCCTCGGGCTGGCCGTCCGCAAGGGTATCAAAGGGCGTGCCCTCCACCACGGTCCGACCGGTGTGGATCTCATACCCCGTCAGCTTTGCCCCGGCAAAGGGCTCTGCCGTGACCGTGGCCGTGACCTGGGTGCGGCGCTTCTGCTCCGAGAAGACCGTCCGGGTGGGCAGCAGGCCCAGCCCCCGCAGGGACTGCACCCGGCCACTCTCGCTGCCGGTGGGGTCGTCCAGCTGCTGGCCCAGCATCTGGTAGCCGCCGCAGACGCCCAAAATGGGGGTACCGCGCTCGGCCAGCTTTAAAATGGCCGCTTCCAGCCCGGATTGACGGAGCCAGAGCAGGTCGTCCACCGTGTTCTTGGTGCCGGGCAGAATGATGCAGTCCGGTGCGTCGAGGCCGCGGGTGCTCTCCACATACCGCACGCCCAGCAGCGGGTGCTGCTCCAGCGAGATGAAATCTGTAAAGTTGGAGAGGCGGGGCAGCCGGATGATGGCCACATCCAGCGGCTTGACGACATTTTTCACGTCCAGCCGCTGGGAGAGGGAATCCTCGTCCTCAATGTCCACATTCAGGTAGGGCACCACGCCCAGCACGGGCAGGCGCGTTTTTTCTTTCAGCATGGTCAGGCCCGGGCGCAGAATTTCCACATCCCCCCGGAATTTGTTGATGATGAGTCCCTGAATGCGGGCCCGTTCCTCCGGCTCCAGCAGCTCCACAGTGCCGTAAAGCTGGGCAAACACGCCGCCCCGGTCGATATCGCCTGCCAGCAGGACGGGGGCATCCACCAGTTTGGCCAGCCCCATGTTGACGATGTCATCCGCCTTGAGGTTGATCTCCGCCGGGCTGCCGGCACCCTCGATGACGATGATGTCCACCTCCTCCGCCAGGCTGTTGTAGGCAGCTAAAATATCGGGGATGAGCTGTTTTTTGTGGCGGAAGTAGTCTGCCGCTTTCATCTGGCCCCGCACCTCGCCGTTGACGATGACCTGGCTGCCTACATCGCTGCTGGGCTTGAGCAGAATGGGGTTCATCCGGACGTCCGGCTCGATGCCCGCCGCCTGGGCCTGCACCACCTGGGCGCGGCCCATTTCCAGCCCGTCGCGGGTGACAAAGCTGTTCAGGGCCATGTTCTGGCTCTTGAACGGGGCCACCCTGTACCCATCCTGCGCAAAAACGCGGCAGAGCGCCGCGCAGAGCAGGCTTTTGCCCGCGCCGCTCATGGTGCCCTGCACCATAATGCATTTTGCCCGGCTCATCCCAACACCTCCTGCAGTGTTTTCAGCAATCGTTCATTTTCCGGCCCCGTGCGCACGGCAGTGCGGTACCAGCTGGCGTCCAGCCCCGGATAATTGGCGCAGCCGCGCAGGACAACCCCCTTTTGCCGCAGCTGCCCGCCGAGAGTCTCCGGCCCTTGCAGCAATAAATAATTGGCCCTGCCCTCGATCACCCGCAGGCCCAGCGCCCGCAGGCCTGCCGTGAGTTTCGGCTTCTGCGCTGCAATGAGGGCCCGCACCCGCGCAACGTACGCCGTTTCTTTCAGGGCCGCCACACCGGCGGCCTGAGCCAGGCTGGACACCGCCCAGGGCTGGCCCGCGTTCCGCATTTTTTCCAGCAGAGCAGCGTCCGCACTGAGGCAGTAGCCCAGCCGGACGCCTGCCATGCCGTAGAGCTTGGTAAAGGCCTTGAAAATGATGAGGTTCTGATCCTTGTGCAGCAGGGGTTTTGCCGTCCAGCGGTCGCCATCCGGCAGGAAGTCCAGAAAGCACTCGTCCACAGCCAGAACAGCCCCGCACGCCGCGCACCGCTCCGCTGCCCGGCAGACAAGGGCCGGGCTGGCCAGCTGGCCGGTGGGGTTGTTGGGCTGGCAGAGGAAGACGATCTCCACCCCCGGGACGATGGCGTCCAGAAACTCCTCTGTCACCGCGAAATCATTGGCTTCGTTCAGCGTAAAGCACTCCACCGTGCAGCCCACGGTTTCGAGTGCCGTGGCGTACTCCGCAAAGGTGGGGGCCGTCACCAGCGCCCGGCGGGGTTTTACGGCCAGCGCCAGCCGGAAGATGAGGTCCGCCGCGCCGTTGCCGCAGAGGATCTGCTCGGCGGGCAGGCCCTCCGCCTCGCTCAGTGCCGCGCGCAGGGTGCGGCAGAGCGGGTCCGGGTAGCGGTCTGCCTGCGGCAGGGCCGCCGTGATGGCATCGGCCACCCCTTTGGGCAGGCCCAGCGGGCTGACATTGGCCGAAAAATCCAGCGCGTCGCGCCCAAATTGTTCGCGGTAGCCCATCCAGTCACCGCCATGGGTCAAAGTCTGCATAAAAGCCTCCTTCAGAAAAGCGCGCGAAGGGCGCATCCCCACGCCAGTGCGAAGCTGCTGGCCACATACATCATGCGGTTGGCCCGGAGGATGTCCTCCGGCTCGATGGGCCGCAGGGCGTCGCCGATGGTGAGTTTGGGGTAATACTGGCCGAAATAGTAGGCCGGGCCTGCCAGCTGGACGCCCAGGGCCCCGGCACAGGCGCTCTCGGTCTGGGCGCTGTTGGGGCTGGCGTGGCAGCGGCGGTCGCGGCGCCAGATCTTCCACGCCCCTTTTGCGTCATTGTGCGTAAAGGCTGCGGCGGCCACCCAGAGCAGGCCTGCCAGGCGGCTGGGAAGGTAATTTGCCACATCGTCCAGCTTGGCGGGCACACGGCCAAAGTAGAGGTATTTTTCATTTTTGTAGCCCAGCATACTGTCCATCGTGTTGATGGCCTTGTAAGTGAGGGCCAGCGGGGCCCCGCCGATCAGCATATAGAGCAGCGGCGCAATGACACCGTCGCTGGCGTTTTCGGCCACCGTCTCCACAGCGGCTTTCGTCACGCCCTCGGCAGTGAGCTCCGCAGTGTCCCGGCCCACGATCCGGCTGACCGCTTTGCGGGCCCCGGGCAGGTCTGGTTTTTTGAGCTCTTTATAAACATTGGTGCTCTCCTGCACCAGGCCCCGGGCGGCCAGCGCCTGCCCGCACCAGAACATCTGGACGGCCAGCCCCAGCAGCGGGTGGAGCCGGGCGGCCCCCCAGCAGACGAGTCCGGTGAGCAAAAAGGTGCCCACCGGCAGGCAGAACGCCACGATGGCACCGCCCAACAGCTCTCCCTGAGGCGTTTTGGGCAGACGGGGGCGCAGGAATTTTTCAAGCTTGGAGATGGCCTTGCCCATGTACACCACCGGGTGGGGCAGCCAGGCCGGGTCTCCAAAGAGGGCGTCCAGCACAAAGCCGCCCAGCACGGCCCAAACCGTCATCATGGGTTCTCCTCTGCGGCACTCTTTGTATATTGCACCGTCTTGATTACCGTGAGGATATGCTTTTGCGTCCAATCTTTGGCGTCCAGCACATAACCGCCCGCATTGGGGCCGCACCACTTGTAATAATCCTGATGAGGCACCCCATACCGCTCCATGGCCGCCATCTGGGTACCGCCATGGGCCAGAATGACCAGCCGGTCTTTTCCCTCTGCCAATGCCTCATCCACCAGCTTGGAGAATGCGGCACAGATGCGGTTGGAAAAGTCTTCTTTCCGTTCGCCGTCCGGGCAGGAGCTCTCACAGTTGGCCTGCACCCAGGCCTGATAATCCGGGTCATGCTCCATCTCAATGAAATTGCGGCCCTCAAAGCTGCCAAAGCACATCTCCTTGAGGCCGTCCACCACCACGAGTTTTGCGTGGGGGAAAACGATCTTCGCCGTCTGGGAGGTGCGCTGCAGCGGGGTGACATAGACCACATCGGGGTCAAAATCCGCTTTGCGGAGCTGGGCGGCTCCCTCGGGCGAGAGCGGGATATCCCGCTGGCCCTGATAGCGCTTCTGGGCGTTGTATTCCGTCAGACCGTGACGCAGTAAATAGATCAGCATTTTTTCGGCAATTCTCCTTTCAGCACCGTGGGGATGCCGCAGAACATCTGCACCACGCAGTCGGCGCGGGCCGCCAGCAGGCAGGCCAGCCGCCCGGCGGCTTCCCGGGCGGCACGCTGCCCGGCATCCACCGGGACCACGCCGCCGCCCACCTCGGTAGCAATGACGATATCGTATTGGGCCAGCTCTTCCGCCAGCTGGGTCAGATCGGCAGCTTCGGCGGCTTTGTCCTGCACATCGGTGATGCAGCTGCCCGCAAACTGCCGCGCAAAGGTGCGCTTGCCGCTGTAGAGCGGCCCGGTAATGAACATCATGTTATAAAATGCCTCCCCACTGGCTGGCCGCCAGCGCCGCCAGCATCCAGAATTCGGCTTTTTGCAAAAACCACCCGGCCAGATCCCCCGTGATGCCGCCAAACTCCCTGACGGCCACATGGTGGTACCGCCACAGCACCAGCAGAGCCGCCGCCACCAGTGCCCCGCCGCCCAGCGCAATGAGCGCCGCAGCCAGCAGGACGGACAGAACGATCAGGATTTTTTGAACGCTTTCCCGGTCTGCCGCCGTGGCAAAGGTGTGGGCCAGACCGGTGTTTTTGGCCATGGGGAACGCCGCCACCGCCAGCCCCGAGAGGCCGCGCTCCAGCACCAGCGCCAGCGTCCAGCACAACCCCACCCGGGGGGAGAAGCGGATGCAGAACGCAACGCAGAAATACGCGAGGAAGTAGGTGCAGAGCCGGATGACGGCAAAGGCCCCGCAGTGGGGGTCTTTTAAAATTTCCAGCTTCTTTTCCCGGTCGCCATAGCTGGAAAGGGCGTCCGAAGTGTCGGCATAGCCGTCCAGATGGATGCCGCCGGTGACCAGCACCGGAATGAGGCAGAAGCCGCCGGCCCGGATCATATCGGGCAGCGGCAGCGCCCCGCAGAGGCTCCACAGCGCCCCGATGATCCCCCCGATGAGAGGGAACGCACAGAGGGCGTACCGCATGTTTTTGGAATTCCAGGTAAATTGCGGCACCGGCAGGGCCGAGAACATGGCAAACGCCACGGCCATGGTTTGGAGCACGATCATTCCGGGGTCCCTCCTTTGTAATAGACCGGGATGCCGCAGACCACCCGGCAGACATTGTCCGCCCGGACGGCAAGGGCGTTGTTGACCCGCGCGAGGGCCAGCAGATACTGGTCGGTATCGCCTGCATAGTCGGCCCCGCCGCTGAAGACTTCGTTGGAGACGAGGACGAGGTTTTCGCACTGGGAGGCCACCGCCTCCACCCCGGCCAGCACAGCCCGGGCCGCGTGCTTCCCTGCCCCGCCGGGGCTGTAGAGCTCGTTGGCGGTCAGGTTGCCCAGGTCTTCCAGCAGGGCAGTGCCCCGGGCGGGGAGCTGCACCTGTTCGAGATGGAACGGGCACTCCACCGTGGTAAACTGCTTTCGGGCCCGCATTTTCCGGTGCTTTGCCACCCGGGCGGCGCACTCGGCGTCCCACACCTGCATGGTGGCCAGATAATAGCGCGGCAGGGCCGTTTTCAGCACCAGACTCTCAGCATACTCGCTTTTGCCGCTGGCCGCGCCGCCCAGCACCAGTGTCAGCATCCGGCACCTCCTTGAGGCGTGTAAGGGGTCAGCCCGCCGTCTGCGAACGAATAGCAGTTCCGATAAACGGCCAGTGCCATATCCCACAGCGGGATGGCGGCCACGGCCCCGGTGCCCTCGCCCAGATGGAGTCCGGCGGTGATGAGCGGGGCTTTGCCCAGCGCTTCCAGCACGAGACGGGCGGCGGGCTCGGAGGAGCAATGGCTGGCGAACACGGCCTTGGCCGCCGCCGGGCAGAGCCGGACGGCGCAGAGGGCCGCCACCCCGCTGATGAAGCCATCCATCAGCACGGGCACGCCCTCCAGCGCACCGCCCAGAAAGACGCCGCAGAGACCCGCGATGTCAAACCCGCCAAGCTTGGCGAGGACATCCAGCGCGTCGTCCGGGTCGGGCTGATTGACCGCAATGCCCCTTTGAATGGCATTGATCTTCCGGGCAAGGCCCTCATCCGAGAGGCCCGCGCCCCGGCCGGTCATGCACTCCACAGGCTGGCCCAGCAGCACCGCCGCCACCGCGCTGGAGGTGGTGGTGTTGCCAATGCCCATCTCGCCCGTGGCCAGCAGGGTGACGCCCTGCGCTTTCTGCTCCCGCACCAGCGCAATGCCCTTGGCAACAGCCTCCACGGCCTGCTCCCGGCGCATGGCCGGGCCCTGGGTAAAATCGGTGGTACCGGAGGCAACGCGGCAGTTCCGCACGCCGGGCACCGGCTCCCCGGCCATGCCCATGTCCACTGGCACCACCTCGCATCGGGCGGTGCGGGCCATCTGGCAGACACTGGTGCGCCGGGCGGCAAGATTCTCCGCCACGGTGCGGGTCACGCTCTGGTCCGTCTGGCTGACGCCCCGCGCCACCACGCCGTTGTCCGCGCAGAGGACGAGGACGGCACGCTTGGAGAGATCCAGCGCCGCGCTCCCGGCGAGGGCGGCGGCGGATTCCAGCGTGGTTTCCAGCGCTCCCAGCCCGCCCAGCGGCTTTGCCAGGCTGGCCCAGTGGGCATGAGCCGCCGCGCGGGCGGCCTCGTCCGGCGGGGTGATGCCCTCCAACAGGGTTTTGAGTGTTGCTTCTGTCATAAACTGCCTCGTTTGTTCTGGTAAGATTCTGCCGCGGCCACGAACCGCTCCGGCAGGGGCGTACCCGCCCAGTACAAATGCGGGAACCCCGCATAGAAATGCTCGTTTGCAAAGCCGCAGGCCCACTGCCTGCCATTGGCCTTGGCGGCGGTAAGGGCCGTGCCATTTTCCGTGGAATCCCAGTGGTGGAACTCGTGCACGGGGAACTGTTCCCCGGCCCGGAAGAGCAGGCTGTCCGCCCGCGCCGTAAGGGTGGCGTAGCCAAAGCGGACCAGCCGCCCGACCTTGACTCCCTGCCCGGGCAGGACGCCCGCCATGGGCCAGATGCCCCCCTCAGCGTCTTCCAGCGTCTGGCCGAGGTAGAGGAAGCCTCCGCACTCGGCCACGGTGGGCAGGCCTGCCGCGACAGCCCCCCGGATGCTCTGCCGCATGGAGGTGTTCTCGCTCAGGGCCTGGGCGTGGAGCTCCGGGTAGCCGCCAGGCAGGTACAGCCCGCCGACCCCCTCCGGCAGGGCCGGATCCCGCACCGGGCTGAACGGGACAGGCTCTGCCCCGGCGGCGGTAAGGGCCTCCAGCGTTTCGGCGTAGGCAAAGCAGAACGCCTCATCCCGCGCCACCGCGATTTTGACACACTGTTTTTTGTGTTCCTGTTTGATCTGCGCTGCTGCCGGGGCAGGCTGCTCACAGAGGGAAAGCAGTTTTTCCCAATGGATATTTTCTTCGGCAGCCTGTGCCAGCAGGGCGATCTTCTGCTGTAAGTCCGCCACTTCCCCGGCCGTGTAAAGGCCCAGATGGCGGCTCCCGATGGCGGCCTCCGGCACCGGGGGCAGGAAGCCCGCTACCGGCAGGCCGGTCTCCGCTTCCAGCATGGGGGCCAGCATCTTGTACAAACCGGGCTTGCAGTCATTGAGCAAAATGCCCGCTAAATGGCTGGGAGTGCGGAAGCTCTGCAGGCCTTTGATCTGGGCCGCCAAGGTCAGGCTGGCCCCCTTGGGCCGCACCACCAGCAGCACGGGCAGATTCAATGTATCCGCCACCTGCCAGGCGCTGGCCGTGGTGCTGGTACCGCTCAGGCCATCGTAAAAGCCCATGGCTCCCTCACAGACGGCGGCACCGTGGCCCGCCGCACCGCTGGCGTAGAGGCCGCGCGCCGTCTCCGGGGAGGAAAAGAATAAATCAAGATTATGGCTTTCCACCCCCAGCACCGCCCGATGGAACATGGGGTCGATGTAGTCCGGCCCGCACTTGAACGCACAGGGGGCGTACCCCCTGTTTTTCAAAGCTGCCAGCAGGGCGCAGGCGAGGGTGGTCTTGCCGCTGCCGGAGTTCGGCGCGGCCAGCAGGAACTGGATCATACGCGTTTCTCCGCTTCGTCGGCCCGGGTGATGAGGAAAATGGGATTGTTGGCCATGAGCAGGTGGAGTTTGCCCGCCGCTTTGGCGCGGCTGACAGAGATCTGGCAGACCTCCGCCTGCAGGCCGTGGGCCGTGAGGGCCGCCACCGCAGCAGAGAGCGTCTCCAGCGCAATGGCTGAAATGCAGACGCGGGCCGCCGGGTTGCGGGCCAGCGCAGCCTCCACCACCGCTGCCAGATTCCCCTTGGTACCGCCGATGAAAACGGCATCCGGAGCGGGCAGGTTTTCCAGCGCGGCGGGGGCGGTGCCCTCCACCAACGTCAGGTTGCGGACCGCGAATTTTTCTTTGTTCTGGCGGATGAGGGCACAGGCCTCCGGGTCACACTCCACGGCATACACCCGGCCCCGGGGGGCGGCCAAGGCCAGCTCCACGCTGACGCTGCCGGTGCCGGCGCCCACATCCCAGAGCAGCTCCCCGGGCTGGACGCCCAGCTTTGCCAGCACGGCGGCACGGACTTCCTGTTTGGTCATAGGCACTTTGCCCCGCACAAAGGCTTCGTCCGGCAGGCCCTGGGTGCGGCGGGACGGCACCTGGGCCGCCTCCACCAGCAGCACGCTCAGGCTCTCGAAACGGCTGGCGGCCAGCTGGCCCACCGTGCCGGTATAAACTTTCTGCTCCGGAGTCCCCAGGTTCTCGCCCACGGCGGCGGCCAGCTTTCCAAAGCCCTCTGCCGCCAGCTGGGCACAAAGGGTGGCGGGGCTCTCGCTGCCGCCCGTCAAAAAGAACGTAGGCTTGCCCTCCATGCACTCGGCCACCGGGTCGCAGGCGCGGCCATGGGCCGAGACGAGCTTCCAGTCCTGCCAGGGGCGGCCCAGCGCAGCAGAGAGCATCTGCACGCTGGAAAGGCCGGGCAGCACCACAGGCTGATATCCCTGTGCCTGCAGACGCTCCACCAGTGCCGAAGCCCCGGAGTAAAACCCGGTGTCGCCGCTGTACAAAAGCGCGGCGTTCTCACACCCGGAGGCGTGGAGCAGCTCCAATATTTCATCCGGCAGGTAGGCGGCGGCACGGTTCTCCGTGCAGCCAGCAGGCAGGGCCGACAGCAGCCGACGGGCCCCTAAAATCAGGTCCGCTTCCCGCAGGGCCGCATAGCCCTGCACGGTCAGGCTCTCCGGGCAGCCGCTGCCCATCCCGATCAATGTGATCTTCATAGCATTTTCTCCTTGCAGAGGTTCAGAATCTCCTGTGCGGTCTGGCCCTGTTCCGGCGGGCGGCGGAGCACCACGAGCTGGGCCCCGGTGCTTTGCGCGGCCTGCACTTTCTCGGCAAAGCCGCCCGCCGCGCCGCCATCCTTGGTGACGAGCCAGCGAATTTCAAACTGCTGGATCAGTGCTTCGTTCAGCGCCCGGGAGAACGGCCCCTGCATCGCAATGATGTTGCGGTGGGGGACGCCCGCCGCCTCACAGGCCGCAATGCCCTCCTGGGTGGGCAGCACCCGGGGGTAGCACCGCTCCGGTGCGATGGGGGCAAAGCCTCCCAGCTCTTTGGCCCCGGTGGTGAGGAGGACATTGCCCTCCGTCCGGGCCAGCTCCCGGGCGGCCTCCGCCGCACCGGCAAACACCAGCGCACCCTCCGGCAGCGGGCTGGGGGCCCGGAGCAGGCGGTGGTATTCCACCCCCGCCCGGGCCGCCGCCGCTCGGATATTTTTGGTAGCCTCCACGGCGTAGGGGTGGGTGGCGTCGATACAGAGGTCTGCCCCCTGCAAAAGAGCCGTCATCTCCTCCGGTTCCAGCCGTCCGGCCCGGACGGTGACACCGGGAGCACTTCCCTGCTCCTCCGCCCCGAGGTCCGTCGCCACGCTGACGAGGACATCCGCCCCAAGGGCCCCCAGCTGTTTGGAGAACGCGCGGCCCTCGGTGGTACCGCTGAACACGACCGCTCTCATCGCTTGTACCCCCGGGGCGTGACCATCCGGCCAGCCAGCTCGCGGGTGGCGGCGTTGCCGATGAAGACGGTGGTGAACATATCCACCTGCGTCTTTTCCAGCTCGGCCAGCGTCAGGACACGTTTTTCCTGCCCCTCCCGGCCAATGTTGCGGACGATACCGCAGACCGTCTCCGGCGTTTTCCCGTTGGCCAGTAAAATGCGGACCGCTTTTTGCAGGTAATCCGGGCGGCCCTTGGAAGAGGGGTTATAGAGTGCCAGCGCAAAATCGCCCCTGGCGGCACAGGCCAGCCGCGTCTCGATGACTTCCCACGGGGTGAGCCGGTCCGAAAGAGAGATGACGCAGAAATCGTGGGCCAGCGGGGCTCCCAGCACGGCTCCGCCGGAGAGGGCCGCCGTCAGCCCGGGCACCACCTCCACGGTGACATCCGGGTAGCCCTGCGCCAGCTCCAGCAGCGGGCTGGCCATGCCGTACACGCCGGCGTCGCCGGAGCAGACCAGCGCCACAGCCCGCCCTGCCCGCGCCGTTTCCAGCGCCCAGCGGCAGCGGTCGAGCTCTTTGGTCATGCCGGTGGAATAGGTTTCTTTTTCCGGGAAAAGGGGGCGCACAAGGTCCAGATAGACCGTATAGCCGCACAGCACCTCGGCCTGCTGCAAGGCGCTCTGCGCCTGCGCGGTCAAAAACTGCGCGCCGCCCGGGCCAAGGCCCACGACGAAAACAATGTTATGGTTCTGCATCCTTCCAACTCCAATCCGGGGCAAATGGTTTTGCAGCCAGCGCCAGCGTGACGCCGCCGCCCGCCTGTTTGGGCACCTGCAGCGGCCCGTCCGCCGCACAGACGGCGGCCCGCTCACAGACATTGTCCACCCCGGTCACGCTGCGGACAAAGGCCGAGGGGGTAAAATGGCCCTCCACAGCCTGCAGCTGCCGGGCCGTATAAAAAGTGATGGGCCAGCCGTGGGCGGCACAGAATGCCGCCAAGCCGGGCTCGTCCTGTTTTAAATCAATGCTGGCTGCGCTGCGGATGCCCGCCGGGGCAAGGCCATGGGCGGCACAAAAAGCCGCAAAGGCCGCTTCCAGCTGGTCAGCTGTGGTTCCCCGCTTGCAGCCCACGCCAAGCACCCCGACGCGGGGTACCAGATGCAGCGCTTCCGGGGCTGTTTTTCCCGGGGTGAGGGTCAGGGCAAAATCCGCTGCTTCTCCTGCCCCAGCCAACGCCACCCCGGCGGGCGGGGTGCCCTGCACGGGCCAGTCCGATGCCAGCCGGACAGTGTGCCCGGCCAGCAGCGCCCCGCTGACCAGCTTGATCCGCTCCGGCTCCAGCACGGCGCAGCCCTGGGCTTTGGCCCACTCATCCACGGCGAACACGCCATTGGCATCGGTGGCCGTCGTGATGACCGGGATGGCCCCGCAGGCTTCCGCCAGTGCCCGGGCCAGCGCGTTGGCCCCGCCCAGGTGGCCGGAGAGCAGCGGCACGGCAAACCGGCCGCACTCGTCCAGCACGACAACGGCAGGGTCGGTGGCTTTGCTCTTGCAGTGGGGCGCAATAGCCCGCACGGCGATGCCAACAGCCCCCACAAAAATCAGGGCGTCCGCTTGTGCAAACTGCGTACTAGTCCACTCCGCCAGCCGGACGCCGCCCGCGCCGCAGCGGGAAACGCTGCCGGGCAGTGCCCGGGCCAGCCGGTGGGCCAGAGCCATGCCTTTTTCTGTAAAGGCCAGATAGGCGCGGCTCATTGCTTTGGCTCCGTGGCGGGGCGGTACTCGGTGGCAAAAGCGGGGTCGTAGAGCTTGCTGCGCTCGTACCGGGTGCCCAGGAAATCGCCTACCACGATGAGGGCCGTTTTGGTGATGCCCGCCGCCTTGGTGCTCTCGGCCAGAGAACCCACGGTGCACCGCACCACCCTCTGCTCCGGCCAGGTGGCCTTATAGACCACCGCCGCCGGGGTATCTGCCGTGTAGGCCCCGCCGGCCAGCAGAGCCTCCTGTACCTTTGCCACTAGACCGATGGACAGGAAGATGACCATGGTGGCCCCGTGGGCGGCGAGGGATTGCAGTTTTTCTTTTTCCGGCACCGGGGTGCGGCCCTCCATCCGGGTGATGATGACGGTCTGGCTGACAGTGGGCAGGGTGTACTCCGCACAGAGGGCCGCCGCCGCGCCGCAGAAGCTGGACACACCGGGGGTATCATCGTAGGGGATGCCGTCGGTGTCCAGTGCATCCATCTGCTCCCGGATGGCCCCGTAAAGGCAGGGGTCGCCGGTGTGGAGGCGGACGGTGGTCTTGCCCGCCGCTTCCATCCGGCGCATGGTGTCCAGCACCTGTTCCAGCGTCATCTCGGCGCTGTTGTAGATGGCACAGCCGGGCTTTGCCAGCCCCAGCAGGGCCGGGTTGACCAGACTGCCCGCGTAGATGATGCAGTCGGCCCCCTGCAGCAGGGCCGCGCCCCGCTGGGTGATCAGATCGGGCGCGCCGGGGCCCGCCCCCACAAAATGAACCATGGCGTTACTCCTTTACCAGAATGGTTGCAAAATATCCGGCATCCTGTGCCGGGTCATAATCCGTCAGTGCTGGGAAAACGGCCTCGTCCGGCAGACCGCAGTTGCAGACCATTGCGCTATTTGCCAGAAGCCCACGCTGACACCGTGGAGGGTGCCTTTTTTCACATTGTCCATGCTTGCAGCAGCTCCTTTGCAGTCTGAGTCTGGCCCAGCGGGCCATGCTGGTTGGAAAAGAGGATGGCTCCCACACGGAACGCCCCGGCCGCGCGGCGGTCGAGGTGGGTCTGGATGGCATCCACCAGCCCGGCCAGCACCGGGGCCCGGAGGCCTGCTTTGTCCAGGATCTCAATGCAGGCGTCCGTGGTGGCCGCGTGGAGGAGGGCCGCGCAGACCTCCTGCCCCGCCCCGCTGAGGGCGGCGTAGGTGCAGAAGAGCTCGGTGCGGCAGTCCGCCGTGTGGGAGTGGGTGTTCATGATGCCGCCCGCCAGCTTGCACAGCTTGCCCACATGGCCGATGAGCAGCACTTCCTCAAACCCGGCGGCGGCCGCCATATCCAGCGTGTCACCAATGAAGTTGGAGCACTTGACCACCGGGATCTTTTCCAGCTGGGGCAGGGTGCCGTGGAGGTAATCCAGCCCATAGTTGCCCGGGGCCAGGATCAGCCGCTGGGGCGTACCCGGGTGGGGGCGGAGGCGAGCCTGATTCATTTCCAGCTGGATGGTGTCCAGCAGGGCCTGCTCACTCATGGGCTCCACGATGCCGCTGGTGCCCAGCACGCTGAGGCCGCCCTCCACCCCGATATGGGGGTTGAACGTCCGCTTGGCCACCTCGGCACCGCCCTCAATGGAAACCGTCACGGCAAAACCGCCCGCATAACCGGCGGATTCGGCTTCTTTTTGCAGGGCCTCCGCGATCATCTCCCGGGGGACATGATTGATGGCGGCTTCGCCCACCGGCTGGTCAAGGCCCGGCTTTGTCACCAGGCCCACCCCCGGCCCGCCGAAGATCTGCACATCCGCGCGTTCCGGTTTCAGGACCACTTCCGCCGCAACGGGCAGGCCGGTGGTCACATCGGCATCGTCACCGCCGTCCTTTTCAATCACGCAGACAGCACCGTCTTCCGTTGGATGGCAGGCCAGCGGGGCCACCTCCACCACAATGCCTTTTGGGGTGCGGAGAGCGACCGTTTCCGGCGTGCGTCCGGTCAGCAGGAGCCGGGCGGCTCCTGCCGCGCCCAGTGCCGCACAGGTGCCGGTGGTATAACCGCAGCGGAGCAGTTTCTGCCCGCTGCGGACATAGTGCTCGAATTTGGGTCTTGGCTTTTTGGGGGCCTCTGCCTGCGGGGCAGGCGTCTGCACCGCGGCGTCCGGGCCATAGAGAAACGTGTATTCCTCCGCTGTCAGGTGGTAGATGCGGCAGATATTTTCTTTGGTGAACGCTTCTTCGGGCGTCAGCACACCAGACACGCTCTCAGGCGAGACGCAGACCACTTTGTCCGAAATTTTACGGGCGAGATCCAGCTCATGCAGACTGAGCAGAACGGCCATGTTCTGCTCCCGGGCCAGCTGTTTCAGGATGCCCAGCAGTTCCACTTTGCCCTTGATATCCAAAAAAGACGTAGGCTCATCCAGCAGAATAATCTCTGGCTGCTGGCAGATGGCCCGGGCCAGCAGCACCCGCTGGCGCTGGCCATCGCTGATCTTGTTGAAATCCCGGTCGGCAAGGGCCTCCGCGCCCACCAATCTGAGGGCGGCGCGCACCTGCGCTCTGTCCTCTGCCGAGAGGACGCCCAGCCGCCCGGTGTAGGGGTAGCGGCCCGCCGCCGCCAGCGTGAAGCAGGTAGTGAGCTCCGTGCGGCGGGTGTGGGGCAGCATCAGGGCCATTTTGCGGGCCCGGGCGTTGCCGGACAGCGTGGAAAGCTCCGCGCCGTCCAGCAGCACCGCACCGCCCTGCGGGGCCAGCTGGCCCGCCAGCGTTTTGAGCAGGGTGGATTTTCCCGCGCCGTTGGGGCCCACGAGGGTCAGGATCTGGCCCCGCTCCACCCCCAGCGCGATCTTTTGTAACAGGGCTTTGGTGTAGCCCACAGCCAGGTCTCTTGTCTCGCAGTAATAACTCATCGTTCCCCCTCCTGTGTCTGGCGGCGGATCAGCAGCCAGATGACCACCGGCGCGCCGAACACGGCCGTGACCGAGCTGATGGACAGCTCGGTAGGGGCAAACAGGCTGCGGGCGATGAGGTCACAGAGCAGGCAGAACGCCGCCCCGCCCAGCGCGCAGCCCGGCAGGACGTGCAAGGGTTTGGCGCTGCCCAGTGCTCCCTTGACGAGGTGGGGCACCGCGATGCCCACAAAGGAGATCGGCCCGGCAAAGGCCGTGACACAGGCCGCCAGCAGGCTGGAAAGAAGCACCAGCGCCATGCTGAACGGCCGCACCGCCACGCCCACGCTTTTGGCGTAACTTTCCCCCAGCTGGTAAGCCGCCATGGGCTTGGAGAGGCAGAACGAGGCTGCCAGCGCGGGCAGCACCACGCAGGCCGCCACCTGCACATTGCCCCAGGTAACGCCCGAAAAGCTGCCCATGGACCAGTTGTGGAGGTTGACGATGTTGGAGTCCTGCGCAAAAGTGACCACGATGTCCGTGATGGCAGAGCAGATATAGCCGATCATGACGCCGCAGATGACCAGAATGCTCATCCGCTGCACCCGCCGGGCCACAGCCAGCACAAAGGCCATCGCCGCCATGGCACCCGCAAAGGCGGCTATGATGAGCGCCGCCGAGCTGGTGAAGCGCCCCTGATCGAGGAACATCACCATGGTGATGGCCACGGCCAGCTTGGCACCGCTGGAAATGCCCATGACAAACGGGCCCGCAATGGGGTTGGCAAAAAAGGTCTGGAGCAGATAGCCTGCTGCCGAGAGCGCCGCCCCCAGCAGGATCACCATGACCGCCCGGGGGAGCCGCAGCTGCAGGATGATGCCCATGGAGAGCGCGTCCTGTCCTTTGCCCAGCAGGGCCGCCAGCACGGCCTGCGGGGTCAGCGAAACGCTGCCCCACAGCAGATTCATGCCAAACAGCACCAAAAGCCCCGCCGTGAGGGCGAGGTAGGTCAGTGTGAGGCGTTTGGGGGTGGTCATGGGGTACTCCTTTTCACATACCGTCAGGAAATTTTCTGTAAGAGGGTCAGCTCCTCCGGGGCGGGGTCGCCCTCGGTGAAGACACGGTTCATATCCAAAATGAGATCCGGCAGGGCCATGCTCTGCTGGAAAAAGCTCTTGGAAGTGCACCAGCAGTCACCGGACTGGACGGCTTTGAAATCGGCCAGCATGGCGCATTTTTTCACCAGCTGCTCCCGGGTATCCACCACGCCCTCGATGGTGCTGTTGTAAATGAGTACATCGGCGTCTCTGGCCTGGGCGTAGAATGTTTCCTGCGGGAGATTCATGGTGGAAAGGCTGTTGCCATTGTCCGTGAGGTCAGCAAAGACATAGCTGCCGCCGGCCATCCCGATCATCTGGGCCACATAATCCCCGCCCTTGCGGACGGTGATGAGGTTATTTCCCGTGACGGAGAAGAACGCCACCGTCTTGCCCGTGGGCTCCTGCTGTAAAACGGGCTCGATCCGCGCGATCTTCTCGCTGAAAACGCGCTCGGCCTCTTCGGCTCTGCCCAGCAGCAGCCCAATGAACTTGATCCACTCCATCCGGGCAAGGGGGCCGCTCTCATAACTGGAGCGCTCCACCAGCACCGGCACCCCGAAGTGTTCCAGCTGCTCCTTGACCTCCGGGGTGTGGTAGATCATGGTGTTTTCAATGGCAAGGCTGCAGTGGGCAGCCAGGATGCACTCGTAGTCCGGCGCACTGTACTTGCCCGCATAGGTGATCTTGCCCGCCTCCATGGCGGCTTTGGCCTCGTCGAGATACCAGCCATCGGCCCGGGTGCCGGAAAGAGCGATGGAATCCAGCGCGTCCAGGTGGACGAAGTAATCCATCATGGAGCTGGACACGAGGTAAATATTTTCCAGCGGCTGGCGCAGCTCCACGGTTCCCTCCGGGAGGACGGAAAGCTCCGCCGCTCCCTCGGGCCGGACAAGGAACTTGTCCCCGGATTCCGCGATCGTGAGCAGAACGGAGCCGTCGGTATAAACATCCGCCGTGAATTGCCGGGCATAATCCAGCGGGTAAGCGTGGTCCAGCACAAGGGCATCCGTGGTGGCAGGGGCCTCCTGCTGCCCGCTGCCGCAGGCCGTCAGGGCCAGGGCAGCCGCCGGGAGGGCTTTGAGGAATTGACGTCGGTTGATCTTCATGGCATCAGTTCTCGCTCGGGGCGCTGAACGTCAGGGTGTACTCGATCTCATGGGGAGTGCTCATGGCGACGGTATCCGCCACGACAGAGAGCGGAACGCCAAGGGCAGAGACCGGGATCTCAAACGTGGAATTGCCCTCGGTGTTGGTGGGCAGGTACTTCTCGCCGTCCACGATCATATAGTCATAGTTGGGGCTGGACCAGACGATGGTGGCGGTCATTTTGCCGTCGGCCACAGTCAGGGCAGCGGGGCTGTCCACGGTGGCACGGCCGGAGCCGCCCTCCAGCGTCACCTCGCAGGTGTAGCTGCCGTCCGCGAGAGTCTCCACAGCCTCCGCGGCCTGTGCCTCGACATTGCGGACGCTGACGGTGTGGTCATACCACTTGCCCTTGGTTCCCAGGATGGCCAGCTGGAAATCGGTGTCCAGTGCTTCCACCGGGACGTCAAAGCCGTAGACTTCCTCGGAGGTTCCGTCGGAGTAGGTCACGGTGTCGGTGGTGGGCTGGAGCCAGTCGGCCTCATGGTCCGGGGCATCCGCCGCCATACCGACATAGAGGTTGACGATCTTCTTGGACTGCAGGCTGATGTGCAGGGTCATCTGGCCGTCTTCCACGGTCAGCGTGCCCTTGCCGTCGCTGGCCTCATTGACATGGAACATGCTGCTGTCGGTATCAAACTCCGCCGTATAGGTGCCGTCTTCCAGTGCCTGTGCAGAAGAAGCAGCGGCGCTCTCGGAAGCGGCCCCGGAGACAGCGGATTCCGCCACGGAAGACACCGCCTCCGAGGAAGCGGAAGAAGTCACACTGGAAGCAGAGCTGCCGCAGCCAGCCAGAGAAGCAGCCAGCAGGGCGGATACTGCCAGCAGAGAAACAAAGCGCGTATATTTCATTGCATTACACCTCAAAAACAAGATTACTTGAATAGTATAGCACGCAACTGGGGGAACAGAAAAGGGGGACACAAACAAAATTGCCCGAAAAGGTCTCCCTTTCCGGGCAACGCGGGTCTATTTTAGCCGTTCAGGGAGTCGATGGCAGCCTTGGTGTGGGCAATGTAGAGCTGCTGGACGTCAGCAACCCCGCCCAAGCCTGCGATCTGGCAATCGACAGAGTCGAATGCACCGGAAGCCTCAAACTGGCTCAGCCAGGAGTCCTCGTCCGCACCGGCCATATCGTTGTTGGCGTGGTCGCCGGCAACGACCATCAGCGGGCGGAGCACGACCTTGGTGTAACCGGCAGCCTTGACAGCCTCGATGACATTCTCGCAGGAGGTGGACTCAGGCTCGCCCTCAACAGTGCCGATGAAGACATTGTCATAGCCCAGGGTCTGCATGACGGTCTGCATCTGGCTGTAGCTGACTTTCGCGGTGTGAGAAGTGCCGTGGCCCATGAAGACGAATGCAGTGCCATCCTTGGCAGCAGCCTCTACGCTGTCGTAACCAGCAGTGGCAACAGCCTCGGCAGTGACAGCCTTGGCAACAGCTTCCTTATCCTCGTTGATCACGGTAGCGTCAGCGCCGACCTCACCCAGCAGGGGCTCAGCCACAGCGACGGACTCGAACTTGTCGCGGTAGTCGTCGATCATCTCCATCATCTCGTCGTACTCAGCGCCGTGCATCAGGTGAGTGGGCTGGACGACCAGATTCTTGACGCCGTTGGCAACGGCACGGTCCATGGCCTGCTGCATGTTGTCGATCTTCTCGCCGTCACGAGCCTGGACATGGTTAATGATGATCTGAGCGGTGAATGCACGGCGGACAGACCAATCGGGGTAAGCGGCCTGCAGAGCATCCTCGATGCCCTTGATGTCTTTCACGCGGCTGTCGTTGAACGAGGTGCCGAAGCTGACCACCAGCAGCTCGTTGTCGCCGATGTTGTCCTCATTGCGGGGGTCATCCTTGGAAGCATCGCCGGTGTCGCGGCCAAAGTAATCGGGGTCAGCCTCTTCCCCCTCGACCAGCTCTTTCTGGGCGTCGGTCAGAGCGTCCCAGGCGTCCTTGGCAGCCTTGCACTGCTCATCGGTGTTCTCGTTGCGCTCCTGCACATAGATGGCGTCGATCAGGTCTGCCACGTTCTTTGCGGCCATTTCGTCAGCCTCCTCGCTGCTCACCTCGCTGGCGGCAGTGCTGGATGCTGCCTCGCTGGAAGCGGCGGTGCTGCTGGAAGCGCTGCTGCCGCAGCCTGCCAGGGTGCCAACGCAGAGCGCCAGAGCGGCGGAGACTGCCACGGTCTTTTTCCAATTGAGTTTACGCATGGTTCTTGTTTGTTCCTTTCCTGTTTTTGCTTGTGTGCGGATCTTCTGACAGAAAGGGTACAGGCGGTACGCCCGGACACAAAAAGGGCCCTTTTGCCGCGCGGAGTGCACAACAAAAAGACCCCTGTTATTTCTGGGCTTTTCGGTACAACCAATTCCTCGTGATCTGGAGCATCTGCTCCCGTACCAACAGCAGGCAGGTTTCCTGGCTGAAAGGGACGGACAGAACTGCCCGCGCCCGCGGCTGCCTTCCCGGAGGTTCCCCCAGTGACCGGCGCAAAACGCGCCAACGCCGCAAAGCTCCCTTATCACAGTGACGAGATCGTGCGGGAATCCCACCCGCTTCTCTTTTACCCTTTCCACCGCCCGAAAGCGGCAAAAGGCACCTGCTGTTTTCTATTCAGACGGGGTTAGTATAGCACAGGCCCGCCAAAAATGCAATCGGTTTTCAGCCCTCTGCCGGTGTCCAGACCATGCCCAGGGCGCTGAGGTTTTCCACCCGCTCCGGGGTCAGTCGGGCGTCATGGGCTGCATAGCTCTCCCGCATCCGGCGGATCCAGTCGCCCAGGCAGAAGCCATCCTCCGTTTTATAATTGACGGGTACGGCCAGATCCCCGTGGGCGGCGCGGTACTCCCCGGCCCGGCGGAGGGCGCACTGCCACTTGGCCTCCCGGGCGTCCCACTGCATCCCGATCTCGTCCAGCATCGCGATATGCTCCGGCGTGACCTGGAACGAGTCAGGCCGCGTCTTGCGGGCGGCCCGCAGGTTGGAGATCCAGACGCCAAGGCGGAACCCCGTTTCATCCACATAGCTGGCAGGGACCAGCAGATCTCCCCGGCGCTTGGCGTAGGCCTTGGCATGGCGGTAGTTGTTGAGCCAGTTCCGCTCCCGCACGCTGCAGCGGGCACGGGTGCGGACAGCCCCGCTCCGGCGCTCCGGCTCGCCCCGGAAGAGCTCTTTCAGGGCTTTGACCCGCTCACCGCGCAGGCTCTTATCCCCTTTCTGGAGCAGCTGCTTCTGGCGGCTGAGCCAGCTGCCCAGCCAGATCCCTTCTTCCGTGCGGTACTGGGCCGGGAGCTCCAGGCTGCCGTGGGCGGCCTTGTAGGCAGCGGCCAGCTCATAGCGATGCTGCCAGGAATCCGGCTTCTGCCACACCATGCCCAGCTGGTCCAGCAGGGCCTTGCGCTCCGGGGTAAGGCGCGCGCTGCTGCGGTCCGGGTTCTGCCAGGCGTAACGCTGGCGGCTGACCCACTTGCCCAGCAGCACGCCGTCCGGGTCGATGTACTCCGAGGGGACGTTCAGGTCGCCATGGGCCTGATAATACCGCGCGGCGGCATCATAAGCGGCCTGCCACTTGCGGTCGTTGCGGTTGGTCCAGTCCACGTCCAGCGCCTCCAGCCAGGCTTTCTGCACCGGCTTGATGGTGCCCGCCTTGTAGGCGGCCCGCTGGCTGCCCAGCCAGACGCCCAGAGCCACGCCCTCCGGGGTGGTGTACTTGACCGGCACTTCCAGCGTGCCGTGGTCGAGCCAATACTGGACAGCCGCGCAGTAGCTCTGCTCCCAGATGTCCTGCACGGTGTCCCACACCATGCCCAGTGCTTCCAGCCGCTCGGCACGGTCGGTGGACAGATTGTTGCCGAGGAACCGCTGACGGTTGTAAACGATCCACTCGCCCAGGGCAAAGCCGTTTTTATCCCGGTAGCGGACCGGCACCATCAGGTTCCCGTATTCTCCGCGGTACTCCCGGGCTGCGGCATAGCCCCGCTCCCAGGCCTGCTCCATCCGCTGTTTCCAGGCGATGCCCAGCTTTTCCAGCCGGGCGGCCTGCTCGGCGGTCAGGCGGCCGGGCTTTTCCCCGGCCTGGATCTGTCGCTGCAGCTCCAGCCAGCGGCCCAGCCCAAAGCCGGCTTCCGTGGTAAAGCCGCGGGGCAGCTCATTGATATCCCCTTTTGCGGCGGCCTCTTTGGCGGCTGCAAAGGCCTGCTCCCACTGAGCGTCCAGTTGGCGCTGCAGTTGGCGGGCCGGACGGATGCAGGCCTGGTACGGCTCCACCAGCGGGAACCCGGTGCCGCCGGCCTGTTCCGTCCCCTGTACCAGATCCTCTGCATTGCGCAGACCCGCAAACGAGACGTTGAGCTCCACCAGCGGGGCGGAGTCCCCGCAGAGCGCCAGTGCCCGGGCCAGCATCCGGCGGTGGTTCTGTTCCAGCCCGGTGGAGCGGACCAGCACGGCACCCGCCATTCCGGCCAGCCGCGCCAGCCCGCCGGGGGTGCTGACGGTGACCAGCACCTGCGCGCCCCGCGCCGGGGAAGCCGCAAACCGCACGGCCATCTCCTGATCCCAGCCGTCTTTCAGGATGGTGGCTTCTGTGTCCGGGCCGAAGAGGGCTTCCAGATTTTCCGTCACCCGCCGCATGGCAGCGGCGTCCTCACACAGGACCAGCTGCTTGCCCTTGGGCAGAGCCTCCCGCAGCCGGGGCAGCGCCGGGCCGCATTTTTCCACCGCGCGGCGAAGATTGGTGAAAACTTTTTCACCCACGCCTGGGACGCCCGCGGCGTTCCACTGCTTCATCTGGATGCGGAATTCTTCCAGCGCCGTCTCGGCGGGCCAGAGGAGCACGGTATCCGCGGCAGGCGGCGTGACAAGGCCCCGGGCCAGCGCTTCCGTCAGCGAAATGGAGAACGTGCCCGCCCCCTGAAACATGGCTTCCGCCAGGCAGCAGCTGACAGGCTGGTCGGTGTCGATGAGGCCCAGCAGCTTCGCCTGCGGGCTGAACCGCTGCAGCCAGCGGACACGCTCTCCACACGGAAATGCCGTAAACTCCCGCGAGCCATCCAGGATGATGCAGGCCGGGCGGATCTTGGCCAGCTCCAGCCAGCGCTGCGGTGTATTGTCCTCACAGTGGATCAGCTGCACCCGGGGCGGGATCTCCTGGCCGATCCGTTTGGCTTCTTCCAGCCGCATCCCGCGCCGGGTCTCCCCGGGCACCACCCAGATCACGGCCGCGTCCGGGTGAGCGTTGATCCACGCCCAGACGATCCGCCCGCTGCCGCTTCCAACGGGATAGAACAGCGCGGCTTTCCCTTTCTGCTCCAGCTGGGTGTCAATGGCCTCCGCCATCCGCTTATAATATTCCTGCAAATTTTCTGCCATAGTTTCCGCCTTTTTCCTGTTGTTGGTGTTTTTATCCCAGAAAAAAGAAGACCCGGCACAGCTCCCATTGCGTGAACTGTCTCCGGTTCCTTTTCAAATAGAATTTCATTCTTATTTTATTACAAAAGTTTATTTCTTGTCAAGCAAATTTTCCGTGCTTTTCCCATCGGCAATTAAAAACTGCATCAAACCGGTCCGTTGACGCAAAAAATCACTATCCAGCTGTCAATTCAGGGCTGCTTACAGGGTAATTTGTTGTATTCAAGCTTGTTTTTTAGGCAAAAGTTTGTTTCATACGAAAAAAGGCAAAGCCCCCGCGCGTGGTGCACAGGGGCTCTGCCTTTTTTCAACCTGTCCGTCATCCTCGCTTGCGCTCGGTGCCTGAGAGGTTATTTTACGATTCGCTGATAGGTGCGGAGCACTTTCCAGCGGGAAACGTGCTTGCCGGGCTTGAAATTGCCGTCCTCACGAGGCTGGAAGAAGCCTGCTTCCATGCACCACTGGGCCGCTTTGGCCGTGTCGGGGTCTGTCACGTCCGCAAAGGCGGGCAGTGCGGCAGGCTCCGGGCGGCCTGCAGCGTTCCAGAGCAGGAGGGCCAGCTGGGCGCGGTCCTGCGGCACGGAGGTGCCTGCCGGCAGCAGCTGGTTCAGGGCCACCTCGGTGCCCACGAGGTAGGCCGTGGCACCCACGACGCCCACGACAGCGGTTGCAGCCGCGATGGTGCCGAAGTCGGCACTGGAATCATCCTCTTCCAGCGTGGAGAACTTGGCCAGAACGCCAATGTCCTCCTGCATGGTAAAGGTGGCAGTGGTGCCGTCCTCCATCAGGTCTTCCGGGCGGGGATCAAACACCCAGCAGGAGAACTTCATCCCCTCCGGGATGGCCTTTTCATCCAGCGTGATGGTCACCTTTGCGCCCTTTGGCAGCCGCTGACTTTGTATGACACCGGTAAGAGCATCAAAGTGCAGGGTGGTGCCGTCCGGTTTCTCGACGTCCACAGAGCAGTCCTCAAACTGGAGGAAGACGTCTTTGTCGTCGGGGTCGCCCGGGTCAGGCTGCACAGGATCAACGTTGTCATCGCTGCACCGCACCGTGATACCGTCCAGATTCACAGACTCTTTTTCAATGGCTTCCCACTGGGCGCGGGTCCCTTTGAAAATGATGGTCTTCAGGTTGGGGCAGTTGAAAATAAAGCAATCCGCCACCGAGTGGAAATTCATTCCGGTCACACTGGCCGGGATGGTGATGGTCTCAAGGTTTTCGCATTCATGGAACAGCGGGAGGCCGCTCATCTCTTTGAGAGTGTCCGGGAACGTGATGCTGCGGATGGCCGCATTTGCATCAAAAACAGGTCTTGCAGAGTTGCCGATCTCCGTGACGTTCCGGCCACCCAGCGTTGCGGGCACGACCACGTCAGCCTCGCTGCCATCGTAAGCAAGGATGCGGACATTGCCGTCCGTGGTGATCTCGTAGGTGTAATCGCCCTCGACTTTGTGAGGAGATGCGTGTTCAATGACCACTTTGGGGCATTCCGTATTGAGCGCGCCCTCCGTCACTTCCAAATCATCGTGCAGGATGACCGCGGTATCATCCACCTGAACGGGAACGGAATTTTCATCGTCCACGGCAGCAGTGATCTTACTATTAGAGCCCCGGGCTTCCATGCTGTCCGCATGAATTGCACAGTTCTGTGCTCCCAGTGTCAGGACACTGTCCGATACTTCCAGTTTGCCGCCCAGCCGGAGACCATATTGGTAATAATAGCCTTCATCTCCAGTGTCCATCGCCGTGATCGTGCTGTTTTCCACAATCAGATCGCCGTCTTCCGTGATCAACGCATGCATGCCGCCCTCGTCGTTGTACTCGTCCAGGCCGGTGATCGTAAGGGTGGAATTCTCGATGCGGGCTGTGCTGCCGACCCGGATTGCGTCGTCCACAGTGTCCAGATCCAGTTGAGAGTTGGAAATTTCCAGCGTTCCTCCCGCTTCGATGCATTTTCCTCCGCTTTTAACCGTCAGCCTCGTCTGGTTCTCGATCGTCAGAGAGCCCAGCAGATCAATGCCGCCCGCACCCGCTGTGATCTCCAGCACCGCGCCCGAAAGGGTCAGCTTTCCGGTCTCTGCTGTAACACCAGCTGCCAGAATTCCCATAGGAGCATCATCGGAATCCCCGCCGTCCCATTCCAGAGCCGCATTGCCCGTGATGGTCAGTGCATCCTCCGTTTTGATGATGGCACCGGTCTGTTCGGTATCCGCCGCGGCAGCCTTGATGGTACCGTTCAGGGTCAGGGTCTTGCTGTCCGGGTCATACACTGCCCGGGGCGTTGTCCCCGCCGGGTCTTCCAGAATGTTCTCGCAATTCGCGCTGGTAACGGCCTTGCCGCAGACCGTAAGAGAATAATTTTTCACATTGGGGTCGCTTCCGCCGCCAATGGTACCGTCCGCGCAGACGATGCTCACACCAACCGGCAGGTACTTGGGATTGATCGACAACGCATTCCACTGTTCCTGCGTCCCCTTAAACTCGATCTTTTTCAGATTTGTGCACCCAAATACAAAGGTCGAATCTAGATTTGTCACACTGGCAGGAATGGTGATGCTCTCAAGATTCAGGCATCCAAAAAAAGCCAAAGATTCTATGCTCGTCACTTTATCCGGAACCACCACACTGGTCAGGCCATTGCAAGAGTAGAATGAATTTGGCCCGATGGTTGTGAGATTTGGAGAGAATTCCACCTGCTTAAGGCCCGTACAGCCTGCAAATGCACTGTCGCCGATCCATGTCATGCTTTCCGGCATCGAAACACTTTTCAGGCTGGTGCATTCTATAAATGCCTGCATCTTAATGCCCGTCACTGGATATCCACCCAGCGTGGCGGGGATCTCTACCGTTCCGCCAGCGCCTTTGTATTTCCTGATGATCGCCCTGCCGTTACTCGCGCCATATTCAAAATCGCTCTCCGGAGCCGGTGCCGCAAACGCTGCCGCGGGCAGCAGGGTCAACAGCATGGCCACCGCCAGAAACGCGCTCAGGACGCGCAGTTTGGGCGGGGTTCGGGTGGTTTGTTCTTTCATTTTACACGCCTCCTTCTGGTGCAGGAAAATCCAAAGAAAAAAGCCCTGTGGTTTGATTTTACTCTACCACAGAGCCCACAAAATTCCTATTAACCTTTGGTTAGTATTTTGTGCCAAAAAGGGCCGCCAGCTGGGTGCGCTTGTTTCGCACGGCCCCGCCGATGTCCAGCTTGGCGTACAGCTGGTTGATGTACTGCTTGACCGTTCCCTCCGAGAGGTGGAGTGTTTCGGCGATCTCCTTGTTGGTGCGGCGCTGGGCCACCAGCCGGGCAAGGGCCAGCTCTTTCTCGGTCAGTGCGGCGGCAATGGCCGGGCGGTCTGCCGAGCCGTTGAGCTGGGCGCGCCGGGCCTCGTACCGCTGCCCCAGAGCGATGGCCCGCTCCACCAGCGGCTGGGCACTGCCCCAGCCGCCCTGCGCCAGCAGCGGGGCCAGATAGCGGTAATTTTCGGCCAGCGGCATCCAGAAGCCATCCGGCGCGGCCTCTGCCAGCGCCTGCTCCAGAGCAGCCCGGGCCTCGGCAGGCTGGCCATACAGTCCGTACGCTGCCGCCATCTGCACCCGGACATGGAGGGCCACCAGCCCATAGTGGAACCGCTGGCAGGCGGCCAGCAGCTCCTCACAGCGGGCCAGCACCTTGACTGCCTGCCCCTGTGCCAGCCAGACCTGCAGCTCGATCATTTCCATCATGGGGCGGCAGAGGGCAAAGTAACTCACGGAGGCAAGACGATGCTCCCGGAAGACCTCGGGCACGGCATCGGTGCGGCCAAGCAGGGCGTAGTAATAGGCCTCGATGCTCTCCAGCAGGTGGAGCAGAACGGCATCGTGCCGCTGGAGGAGGGCGGCACGGCGGGCCTCGAAATCAAACGGCTCCCCTGCCTGCCCGCAGAGGGAAAGCCGCAGGGCGAGGAAATCACAGCAGAGGGCCATGTTCTCCTGCCCGCGGGAAGCCGCCCGCACCCGGGCCCGTTCCAGCAGCAGGACCGCCCGCTCAAAATGTCCCTGCATGAACGCTGCCTCGGCATCCATCACCAGCTCGGCCCCCTGCCCGTGGCCCTGGGTGATCTTATAATAATGGGGCATACACTCGTACATCTCGGCCAGCTCCTTGCCCAGCTCCCCGGGAGCACGGTAGTACATCATCAGCACCGAGGGGGAACCGAACGTCCAGCTGCCGCTGTTGCGCAGGGTAACGGCAGGGCGGGTCATCTGGCGGCTGGCACTGCGGTGGAGGCGGCTCATCCGGGTGATATCGTTGTACATCAGAAAGCTCAGGATGAGGTCGCACTCGCCCAGCAGGTTGCCCCGCTCCTGGGCCGGGAGCTCCGGGTGCTCCCGCACGGCGGCTTCCAGCAGGGCCTTGAGCTCCATCATTTTGGGGATCTGCTGGCAGGTGAACATCCGGCGCATCAGCACCAGAATGGCCAGCGGGTGCCGCTTAAGGGCGTCCACCGGGCAGCGGCCCAGCCGTTCCAGCAGCTCCGCCGGGCCGAGGGATGCCAGCAGGATGCCGGCGTCCTCCTCAATGACATGGAGGGCGGCGTCATAATCCCCGCATTTTTCGTAGGCACGCAGGGCGGGCAGATACTGCCGCTTGGCCTCGTACCAGCGGCCATACCGTTCCCAGACCGCCGCCTGCCGCGGGGCGGGCAGCTGGGCAAACAGCCGCTCGGCGCATTCTTTCATCATGTGGTGGAACCGGAAGCTCTCGCCGTCCGGCAGGCGGGTGACAAAGGCGTTCTGCCGCGTCAGGGCCAGCAGCACCTGCTCGGCGTCCGGCATCCGGGTCACGGCAGAAGCCATCTCCACCGTAAACTCATCGGCCAGGCCCATCACGGCCAAAAACTCCTGCCGCTGCGGAGACAGGGACTCGATCATGGCCGCGGTGAACATGGCATAGATGTCCGAGCTGGTGGGCAGCAGGGTGCCCCGCTCCGCCAGCGCGTGGAGATTGAGGTAGATGGCAGAGAACCAGCCCTCGCAGGAGTGGAGCAAGGTTTCCCGCTGGGGCTCCGTCAGCTCCATGCCGCAGCGGCGGACGTAGGCGGATAACTCTTTCTCGTTCAGCCGCAGCTGGTCGGCCCCCACCCGGTGGAGCCGCTGCCCCAGGCGGAGGATCTCGCCCTGGGGCAGGAAATCGTTCCGGCTGGCCACCACGAGGTGGGCGTTGCCCGGCAGTCGGTTGGCCAGTGCACAGAGGAACGCGGCGGCCTGCTCGTCCCGGAGCAGGTGGAAGTCATCCAGAAAGAGATCGATCTCCCGCTCCCCGGCCAGCGCGGTGCAGAGGTCGTCCAGCAGCAGGGCCGCGCCGCTGGCGTCCGTGGGGCACTCGTACCCCTCCAGCACGGTCAGCCCGGCCTGCGCAAACGCCTTTTGCAGGCTTTTCCAGAAGATGGCCCGGTTGGCGGAGTAGATGCTCACCCGCAGCACGGCGGCTCCCTCCCGGCCGCGCTCGTTCAGGTACCAGTTGATGGCGGTGGTCTTGCCGTAGCCCATGGGAGCCACCACCGCCGTCAGGCTGCTGCGGGCAACGGGCTGCAGACTGTGCCGCATCCGCTCCGAGATGTAGATGATATTCAGTTCCGGCTTTTGTCTGAGCATCCGCGTCCCTCTTTTCTGTTCTTATTGATTATATTACCACAAATCTCTAGAAGTTGGAAGTAAAGCCTGCATCACAAAAAACATGGTTTCCATCACAAAAACCTGTTTGGCCGCACCGGATCTCCATGGTACAATATCCTCAAATCATTTTAAGATAAGGAGTCTCTTTTTATGGAAACGACCTCAAAACGCAAGTCCGGCACCACGGACCTTACGGTGGGCAAGCCGTTGTTCCAGATTTTGCGGTTTGCGCTGCCGCTGGTGCTGGGCACCCTGTTCCAGCAGCTGTACAGCTTTGCGGACACCGTCATTGTGGGCCGGTGCCTGGGCACCGACGCACTGGGTGCGGTAGGCACCACCTACTCCCTCAACTTCCTCATCCTGGGCTTTGTGCAGGGTGCCTGCGTGGGCTTTGGCATCCCGGTAGCCGAGACGTTCGGTGCCAAGGATCAGGGCGGCCTGCGGAAATACCTGTTCAACGGTGCCCTGCTCTGCGTGGTGCTGAGCGTGGTGTTCACCCTCTTCACCACCCTGATGGCGGGCCCGCTGCTCCAGCTCATCCACACGCCGGAAGAGCTGTACGCGGACGCCGTGCTTTACATCCGGATCATCTTCCTGGGCATCCCGGCCACGGTGCTGTACAACTACGCTTCCAGTGTGCTCCGCGCCATGGGCGACTCCCAGCACCCGTTCTATTTCCTGCTGGCGGCCAGCGTACTGAACATCGGGCTGGATTACCTGCTCATCGTCTCCATAGGCATGGGCGTGGACGGCGCGGCCATTGCCACCGTCCTCAGCCAGCTGCTCAGCGGCGGGCTGTGCGCGTTCTGGTTCTTTACCCGGACGGCCAAGCAGGAGGAGCTCACGTTCCGGGGTCAGAGCAGCCTGCTCTCCGCCGGGCACTGTAAGCGGCTGGCCTACATCGGCTTTCCCATGGGCTTTGAGTATTCCGTCTCGGCCATTGGCGCCGTCATCATGCAGGACGCCATCAACCTGCTGGGCAGTACCGCGGTAGCCGCCCAGACCGCCGGTGAGAAGATCCGCCAGATGTTCACCCTGCCCATGGAGAGCGTGGGCATGGCCATGGCCACCTATGTCGGTCAGAACCATGGTGCCCACCGCACCGACCGCATCCAGCAGGGCATCAAGGACGGCTGCACGATCCAGCTGACCTACTGCGTGGCCGCCTGGGTCGTCATCTTCTTCGTCAAGCCTTACGCCGTGGGGCTGGTGCTGGGCGATGCAGACCCCGCCGTGACCGCCGGAGCCATCCAGTACCTGGCCATTATGAGTCTGCTGTTCTGCTTCCATGGCCTGCTGATGATCTTCCGCAACACGCTGCAGGGCCTGGGCTACAGCGTGCAGGCCATCATTTCCGGCGTGGGCGAGCTCATCGGCCGCAGCCTGGGCGGCCTGCTGGCCGTGAAAACAGGCCTGGGCTATGTTGGCATCTGCCTTTCCAACCCCTTTGCCTGGGGCCTGGCCATGCTGTACTGCATGTTCATGGTGCGCCGGATGCTCAAGCGGGAAGAATAACAAAACCAAAAGAAAGGCCGAGGCCTGCGGGAGCTTTCCCACAGGCCTCGGCCTTTTTATAGAAGAAGATTGGAAGTGGCAGTTTAGTCTTCAGCCATGCCGATGAGGTCGAACTTCTCGGTCGAGATGGTGACGGTGAAGTCTTTCTTGGCAGGCTTGTTGAACTTGACCCAGATGGTGCGGTCAGACAGGTTGTAGTACCAGCCGGACTCTGCTTCCTCCCAGCCATCGCGGACGATGTACCGGGTGAGCTGCTCGCCATCCACGCTGGCCCAGAACGCACCCTTTTTCTTGCTGACCAGCTTGATGGTCATGCGCTCCACAGGAGACTCGTAGGTGCCCTCGGTGGAGAAGTGGATATCGGTGCGGTCGCCGGCCTTGATGTCGATGGTGGTCTTGGCGTAGACACCGTTCTTGTAGTCCTCGGTGTGGCCGTCGTCGTCATACAGCACAAAGCTGGTGTCGGTCTCGGCGGCGACCAGCAGGTCGAGCTGATGCATGGTGTCGCGGAGGATGTGCTTGACGTCCTCGCTGGTGGCCACGATAGCGCTGCCGCGCAGGAACATGGGAATGCTTGCCAGAGTGACCGGGATCTCGATGGTCTGGCCGCCCTCATACTCGCGCAGGTTGTCGCTCATATCGTACCACTTGCAGCCGGCGGGCAGGTAGATGGTGCGGGTGGTTGCACCCTTTTCCACCACGTTTGCCACCAGGATGCTCTTGCCGAACATAAAGGTCAGGTTCTTGTCGGTGTAGCACTTGGGATCGTCCGGGAACTCCAGGAACAGCGGGCGCCATGCCGGCATACCGTCCTGGTTGCTCTCGTACATCAGGGAGTACAGGGTGGGCATCAGGCGGTAACGCAGCTTGTAAGCCTCGCGGATGTAGGGCAGGTTCTCCTCATACATCCAGGGCTGGGTGACGGTGTTGTCGTTGTTGGCGGAGTTCAGGCAGAAGCGGGGCTGGAGCACGCCGTTCTGCAGCCAGCGGAGCAGCAGCTCAGCCTCCGGAGCCGGGCCGGCAAAGCCGCCGATGTCGCAGCCCATGTTGGAGCAGCCGGACAGGCCCATGCCCAGAATGGTGGCAATGTTGAACTTGACGGTGCGCCAGTCGGTGAGGTTGTCGCCGCCCCAGACCTGTGCATAGCGCTGGATGCCGGCGTAGCCTGCACGGTTGATGATGTAGGGACGCTCGCCGGGGTAGACCTCGGCCAGAGCCTGCTTGGCGGTGTAAGCCATCAGGTTGGAGTGGAGGATCTTCAGCTCGGCCATGGTGCCCTTCTTGCCCTCGAAATCGCACTGGGCGTCACGGTCTTCCACGCCGTCCATCTCGCAGTTGTCGTTCCAGACGGTCTTGGTGCCCATCTTGAGGATGTTCTCCTCCAGCAGCTGCTTCCAGGTATCGCGGCCCTTGGGACCGGTGAAGTCGAAGAAGCGGCCCTCGCCGCCCCACCAGCGGCCATAGTACGGAGCCTTGCCGTCCGGGGTCTTGATGAAGACATCGTTCTTCTCGAACAGGTCGATGTAGGGGTGACGCTTCAGGATGCCCGGCTTCAGGTTGGGGATGACATTGATGCCGCGGGCATTCATGTTCTCAAAGAACTTCTTGGGGTCCGGGAAGCGCTTGTGGTTCCAGTTGAACACATAGCGCAGGTTGTCCTCTTCGCCGCTGGAATAGCCGGAAGCCAGCCAGAAGTTGTCGATGAGGATGCCCTCTTTCTCGTGCTTGTCGATGACCTTGTAGATCTCCTCATCGCAGTTCTTTTCCAGCTCCGCATAGTACATGGTGGAAGCGCAGTAGCCCAGAGACTGTTTGGTGGGCAGAGCGCTGCGGCCGGTCAGCAGGGTGTACTCGTTGAGGATATCCGGCAGGGTGGGGCCAGCCAGCAGGAACAGGTCGATGTCGCCGCCGTCGGTCTGGTAGTAGCAGTAGCGCTCCCAGTAACCGGACAGCTCCTCGCCCAGGTCGAAGACGCAGTCATAGGAGTTGTGGTAGAACAGGCCGATGGGGCGGCGGTCCTTCTCGTTCACACGGATGTAGAACGGAATGTGCTTGTACATCGGGTCGCCGGTCTCGGGGTCGTGGCCGATGGCGTCCTTGGGGGACATGCGCAGGCGGCGGCCTTTCTTGTCCAGGTGGCCGGTCTTCTCGCCAAAGCCGAAGAAGTGGTCATACTCGCGGTCCACCTTGGAGAAGTGGGTCAGGCGGCCGATCTGGTCTTTCTCGAACGCGCGCTCCCGCAGATCCTGATACAGCAGCTTGCCCTCTTTGTCGTACATCTCAAAATGGAACGGCTTCTTGAACAGCTTCAGGGTAACGTGAGCGGTCTCAAAGGTCAGGCACTTCTCATCCTCGGTGCAGGGCACATCCAGCGCGGTGATGCGGGTGCGCTCGTCCTTGAGCAGGTCGTCCATGCGGTCGGGCCATGCGGTGGTCACCAGGGTGTAGGACTCCTCCTCCATGGGGGTGCCCTTGTCGAAGTGGACGCGGACACGGATGATGTCATCCGTCATGAAGATCAGCTTTACGTCCGCAGCGTCGCCGTGGATGAGGTAGCCATTCTCCGTTTTTTCAAAGGATTCAAAACTGCGAAGCAGCATAACAGGTTCCTCCGTGTTGTTTTTTATTACATGCCGATCAGGTCGAACTGCTCAAACGAAACGGTCAGGTTGTAGTCCTTGCCCGGGTTTGCATACTTGACCTCGACCGCTTTCTTGGTCTGGCTGTAGTACCAGCCCTCAGCAGCCTCGTCGAACTTGCGGCGGTTGAGGAAGTGCTCGATCTTGCGGCCGTCCAGAGTGACCCAGAACGGGCTCTTCTCCTTGGCGATCATCTCCACCTTGACGGTCTTGACGGTGTCCTCATAGCTGCCCTCAGAGGTGAAGTCCATGGTGACACGCTCACCGGCGGTGGTGGTGATGGTGGTCTTGCGGAAGACGCCGCTCTTGAAATCGTTGGTCACGCCGTCATCATCATACAGAGTGGTGGTAACGGTGCCCTTGGGAGCCACGATGAGGTGGAGGTCGGTGGTGTGGTCCCCCTCCATGGTCATCAGCTGGTTATCCGCCATGGCGATGACAGCGCCCTCACGGATGAACATGGGGATGCTTGCCATGGTGACGGGGATCTCGATGGTCTGGCCGCCCTCGTAGCAGCGCATCTTGTCGCTCCAGTCGTACCACTTGCAGCCTGCAGGCAGGTAGACCTTGCGGGTCTTGGCACCCTCTTCGATGACGTTGGCCACCAGGATGTCACGGCCGAACAGGAACTCGAAGCTCTCCTCGTAGACGTTGGGGTCGTCCTGGAAATCATAGACCAGAGCGCGCATGATGGGAGCACCCGTCTTGCTTGCGTTGTACTCCGCGCTGTACAGATACGGAGTGAAGCGATAACGCAGCAGGATCGCGTCACGAATGAGATCTGCAGAACCACGGAACATCCAGGGCTCGGTCACGGTGTTATCGTTGGAAGCGGAGTGGATGGAGAAGCGGGCCTGGAAGATGCCCTGCTGCACCCAGCGGACGAACAGCTCCTCGGTGGGAGCGGGGCCTGCAAAGCCGCCGATATCCGCGCCCTCATTGGGCTGGCCGGAGAGGCCCATGCCGGTGATAATGGGGATGTTGTACTTCAGGGACTTCCAGCTGGTGTAGTTATCGCCGCACCAGGTCTGGGCGTAGCGCTGGATGCCGGCGCTGCCGCTGCGGCAGACCATATAGGGACGAGCCTTGGCATTGTGTTCCACAACCGCGTCTGCACCCACCTTGCACATCAGGGTGCTCATAATAGGCTTCAGCTGAGCGATGGTGCCGCCCTTGCCGTCAAAGTCGCAGATGTCGTCCTTATCCATCAGACTGTCATACTCGCAGTTGTCGTTCCAGACGGAATCGGTGCCCACGGCAATGATGGACTCGGTCAGGTACTTCTTCCAGGCTGTACGGCCCTCGGGTTTGGTGAAGTCCCAGAAAGCGCCGTCGCCGCCCCACCATTTGCCAACGCCGTAGTTCTCGGGGTTCTTGCTGTCTTTCACAAAGACATCGTCGGCGTTAAATTCATCAAAGCGGGGGTTGCACAGCAGGACGCCCGGCTTGACGTTGGGCACGTTCTGAGCGTGCTTTTCGTTCATGGCATGGAAGTAAGCACTGGGGTCCTTGAAGCGCTCGGTGTTCCAGGTAAAGACACAGCGCTTGTTGTTCTGGCTGGTGTAGCCGCTGGACAGGTGGAATCCATCAATGGGGAAGCCCTCTTCCTTGATGGTGTCAACGAATCCCAGCACAGCGTCGTCGCTGTCTTTCTCCAGCTCGGGGTAGTACATGCTGGAGCCCTGATAGCCCAGAGCACGCTTGGGCAGCAGAGCCGGACGGCCGGTGAGCAGGGTGTAGTTGTCCACAACGCGGGCGATGGTGTCGCCGCCGATCAGGAAGCAGTCCAGATCGCCGCCGTCGGCCTGGAAGTAGGTGTAGCGGGGCCAGTAGTTGCTCTTCTCGCGGCCCATGTTGAACACGGACTCGTAGAAGTTGTGGTAGAACACGCCGACAGCCTTTTTGGTGTCACGGTCCAGACGGATGTAGAAGGGGATGTGCTTGTAGAGGGTATCCATCTTCTCGGCATCGTAGCCCATCGCGTCGGTAGCACGCTCACGCTGGAACGTCTTGTTCTTGTCCAGCTCGCCGGTCTTCTCGCCAAAGCCGTAGAAGCAGTCGTCCTCTTTCATCCGGCTGTAAGCCACAACGCGGTTGTTGGAGTCCTTGACGAACGGGTTGCCGGGCAGGGTGCTGTACAGCTCCGAGCCGTCAGCGGACAGCAGCTTGAAATTGATGGGGTCCTTCTCGACCACCAGAGTCACCTTGCCGGTGGCAAAAGTGATGGTCTTGTCGTCCTCGGTGACCTCAGCCGCAAAAGGCTCCACGCGGGTGCGCTCGCCCTTGAACAGGTCGTCCATACGGTCTTCCCAGGCGGTGGTCATCAGGATGTAGGATTCCTCGGCCAGCTCGTGGTCAAAGCTGGCGCGGACACGGACGATCTCGTCGGTCACGAAGCAGACCTTGACATCCGCGTTGTCGGTGTGCAGCAGGAAAGCGCCGTCCTTGCGCTCCATGCCGGTAAAACGGGAGCAGATTTCCATAATGCAGTTCCTCATTTGTTTTTGTGGGGTGTGGTTTCGGATACAAAAAGCCCCCATTCCCCCTCAGATGCATGATATCTTCAGAGAAACGGGGGCAAACATTCAGTTGCTCAACCCAGAGCAGTCAATCTCACATGGTCCAGCCCAGGCTGGGGACGAGGCCGCACAGATAAGGCACGACCAGAGCGATGGCCGGGATAAAGGTGACCAGGAACAGTGCCACGACCATGGCGGCGAACAGAGGCACGATGTACTTGGTAACGCCCTCGATCTTGACCTTGCCGACGCCGCAGCCAACGAACAGGCAGGAGCCGACGGGAGGAGTGACGGAGCCGATACCCAAGTTCATGATGAGCATGATGCCGAACTGGACATCGCTCATGCCGATGCTGCGGGTGATGGGCAGGAAGATCGGGGTGAAGATCAGAACGGCAGGAGTCAGGTCCAGGAACATGCCCATGACCAGCAGGAAGACGTTCATGATCAGCAGGATGACATAACGGTTGCTGGAAACGCTCATCAGGGCGTTGCTGATCGCAGCCGGGATGCCGGAGTAGCTCATGACGTAAGACATGATGGAGGAAGCGGCGATCAGGAACAGGATGGTAGCGCTGCTCTCCATGGTGTCAGCCAGCAGGTTGTAGAAGCTCTTCAGGGTCATCTCTTTGTAGAGGATGGAGAGCAGGCCGCAGTACAGGCACAGGACAACGCCGGCCTCGGTCGCGGTGAAGAAGCCTGCCAGAATACCGCCCATGACGATGATGACGGCCAGCAGAGAGGGCACTGCATCAATGATGATCTTGATGGCGGGATCGGGATCCTTGACGTCCGAGGACTTGTAGCCTTTCTTGACCGCGATGAACACAGCCAGACCAGCGACACACAGACCCATCAGGATGCCGGGCAGGTAGCCGCCCATGAACAGAGCAGCAACGGAAACGCCGCCAGCGGTGATGGAGTACAGGATCAACGGACCAGACGGGGGGATCAGGATGCCGGTAGGAGCCGAGCAGATGTTGACGGCCGCGGAGTAGTTGGGGTCGTAACCCTCATCCAGCTCCAGAGGAGCCATGATGGAGCCCATTGCGGAAGTAGCTGCAACGGAAGAACCGGAAACGGCACCGAAGAACATGTTTGCCAGAACGTTGGTGGCAGCCAGGTAACCGGGCATCTTACCAACGGCCAGACGGGCCAGACGGACAAGGCGCTTTGCAATGCCGCCCTTATTCATGATGTTGCCGCCCAGAGAGAAGAACGGCAGAGCCAGCAGAGAGAAAGAGTCAATGCCGGAGAAGCAGCGCTGGGCTGCAGTCAGGGCAAAAATTGCGGGGTCCATGCTGAACAGGGCCGTAAAGATGGATGCAATGCCGATGCCTGCAGAGATAGGCACACCAGCCAGCAGCATCACAAAGAAAGAGCCGAACAGCAGTAACGTAGCCTGTGCAACCATTATGCGTTTTCTCCTTTCTTATTTTTGCTCTCCAGGAACAGATCAACATACTTCAGCACGCGGGCCAGAATGATGAAGATGCCGGAGATCGGCAGGATGGAATACAGGAGCTTAAAGGGAATGCGCATAACCGAGGAAACGTTGGTAGCGTTCGCGGTCAGCTTCCAGCCGCCATACACGAAGACATAGCCAACGAAGAAGACGATGGCAGCCTCGATGAAGACGCTCAGAATGACATTGAACGCGCCCTTTGCACGGCCCTTGACCAGGTCCAGTGCCAGGTGCTTATCTTTGTAGAAGCAGTATGCGGAACCGATCATGGAAGCCCAGATCAGAACGTAGCGCAGGAACTCATCGGTAACCGTGGAGGGGTTGCGCAGGATCCAGCGGGTAAAGATCTGCCAGGTGCCGCCTGCCAGCAGGGCGAACATTGCCACTGCCATCAGGAAACGCATGACGTTATCCAGAATTTTATCCAGTTTTTTCACAAGATCATCTCCTTGAGCTTGGTTCCTCCCGCGCGGCCACGGGCAAAGGCACTCAACGCCCTGCCCGCGGCCTTTGGGAGGCAAGAATCAGAATGGAACCGCGGCCGATCAGACCATTGCGCGGATCTCTTCCACGACCGCATAGGTGGTGGGGTTCGCGGTCTTGAGGTTCTCGTAGATGGGCTGCACAGCAGACTGGAATGCGGCGATGTCCACGTCCTTGACCAGCTCGACGCCGTTCTGGTTGACAGCCTTGTCCAGAACCTCGTCCTCGAAGTTCTTCCAAGCGGTCTTGTACTCCTCGGTAGCAGCCTTGGCGCACTCGGTCACAGCGGACTTCTGATCATCAGAGAACTGGTTCCAGATGTTGGAGGAGATGATGACCATATCGGGGATGCGGGTGTGCTCGTCGAAGCAGTAGTACTTGGTGACGTCGCCGTGGTCACGCAGAGCGGTGACGTTGTTCTCAGCGCCATCGATAACGCCCTGCTGCATACCGGTGTAGATATCGCTGTAGCCCATAACGGTAGCGGAGCCGCCCAGGCAGTTCATCATGTCGATTGCCATCTGGCTGTCCATGGTGCGGATCTTCAGGCCCTTCAGGTCAGCCGGGGTGCGGATGGCGGTAGCCTTGGTGTAGAAAGAGCGAGCGCCGGAATCCAGCCAGGTCAGGCCGCGGAAGCCCTGATCGTCGGTGGACTCAAAGACAGCCTGTGCGGAATCGCTGTCCATGTAGGTGTAGTAGTGAGCCTGATCGTCGAAGACATAAGGCACGGAGAAAGCGTTGTACTTCTCGCTGAAGTTGCCCAGCGTGGAAGCGGAGACCTTAGCCATGTCCAGAGCGCCGGCCTGGATCTGGGAGATCATATCAGACTCGCTGCCCAGGGTGCCGTTGGGGATGATCTGGATGTTGACAGTGCCGTTGGTCTTCTCCTTGACCTGCTCCGCAAAGCTGGTCAGCTGGATGTGAACAGCATGGTCCTCAGCCAGGTTGTGGCCCAGCTTCAGGTTGAAGCTGCCGCCTGCAGCAGCTGCCGCGCCGGAAGCAGCAGTGCTGCCTGCTGCAGAGTTGTTGGAAGAACCGCCGCAAGCGGTGAGCAGAGCGGAAGCGCCTGCAACTGCCAGGACCTGAACGAACTGTCTACGAGAGATTTTCATAGTGGATTTCCTTTCTTCTTCTTGCTTATGTATACCACGTCACAGCCGGTCGGCCGTGAAACAACAAATTTGGAATGCAGCGGTCAGGACTCGCCGCGGTGGAACCGATCTTTCACCATCTGGATCAGATCTTTCAGGTTGAGGCCCCACAGGCTCTTGGGCTGCTGCCAGTCCTTGCCGGTCTCTTTGGCAAGCACCTTGGCAAACCGCTCGGGGTTCGCCGGCAGCAGGCTGCCTTTGGGGATCATCACCGCCATCTGGCGGCTCTGGAACAGGTAGAAGTACTGGTCGTCCTCGACCAGGCGGTCGATCTTATCAAACGGAATGTGGGCACCGTTTTCCACGTCCACGCCGCCTGCGTTGATCCGGCAGCTGACCGTGCTCTCGGCCCCGCCCCGCTGCATGATGACGCCCTCGGCCGCCACCCGGCTTAGAAAATCCGGCATGGCGAACATCGCGCACCCCACCAGCAGGCAGAGCACCTTGACCACCGTTGGGATGGGAACGAAGAGTGCCAGCATCACCAGCGCAAATGCCACGGCCAGCCAGACCAGCCGCTGCATCCCCTCGTAGGTGTAAAACTCGGTGCGGAACATCCGGCGGATGGTCTCATCGTTAAAGATCACTTTGGCTTCAAAATGATTTTTAGAAGTCTGCATGAGCTCTCCCTTTCCGTCAGTCACGAAACACGACGGCTGCATTTGTAAAATATACCAAAAATTTTGTCACTGTTTTGTCATTTTTGTTCTTGTCGTCTTCTTGCACTCATATCATACTAAAATTCCAATCCGTTTTCTTGCGGTTTTGTGATTCAAATATTGCAATTTGTGATATCAGCTGATATACTAGAGCCAAAATCAACGATAAAGCACATTTCTGATATTTTTCACAAAGGTGGAATCGCTATGGGAATCGAGCGCGTTACGCATTATGTCGATAATCTCCTCACACAGGCGGAAGCACGGATGGGGCTGCGCAACACAAAACTGCTGGTAGCATGGTATACCAACCAAAAAAACGACCAGTCCGTGGTCCATTCCCACCCCTACCATGAGCTGGTGCTGCCCATCGGCGGCAGCACCGTGCGTTACTCCATCGACGGCAGTGTTTATCTGGTGCATGTCGGCGAGCTCATCTACTTCCCTGCTCAGATCTACCACGCCGGCATCTTCAATATTGATAACGACCACTCCGACCGTCTGGTCATCCAGATCGACGACGCCCTCTGGCAGGCCTGCCGCCGCAACGCAAACCTGAAAAACGCCGCCTGGATGCACAGCATCACCGTGCTGGACCCGGATGTCTGCAACAAGTGGGATTTTCAGAGCCTTTTTGTGCGGATGGCCCAGAGCCTGGAATTGCCCGCCCAGATGCGTGACATCGTTTTTGAAGCCCAGGTGTCGGAGATGATGCTGCTCATCACGCTGGCCACCGGCAGCGGCCAGACCACGGCCCCCAGCAGCACCAACGTTCTGGTGCAGCGTGCCGTGTCCTACCTGCAAGCTCACTATCAGGACCCGACCCTCACCACGGTAAAGCTGGCCCAGGAGCTCTATGCCAGCCGGGAGCACCTCTCCCGCGCGTTTAAAGAGTGTACCATGGAGAGCATCCACAGCTACCTGACCCATCTGCGGATGCAGCACTGCCGCAAGGCACTGGAAGATGGTGTCTCCGTCCTCAACGCCTGCACCGAGAGCGGCTTCCCGGATTACAGCAGCTTCCTCAAAACGTTCCGGCGGCTGTATGGCATCACACCCGCGGAGTATCGCTCCCAGAACCGGAAAAAAGTTTGATTACGGAACGTATTAAGAGAAGTAAAAGCTCCATTATGGATATTAAAAGCAGTCACCTATGCGGTATGGCAAATGCAAAACGGGGCCGTTGCGCACGCAACAGTCCCGTTCTTTCATTTTTATACGATTACGCCCAGTTCATCCGGCCGTAGCGGGTGGTCAGCTGGCAGATCTCCTTTTGGAGCTTTTTGGTCAGCTGGGTCTTTTTCAGCCGCCAGCGCCAGTTCTGGCCCACGGTGGAGGGTTTGTTGATGCGGGCGGAGTTGTCCAGCCCCAGCCAGTCCTGCATGGGGATGATGCAGGTTGCTGCCGCGCTGCGCAAGATCAGTGCGATCATGCTCTGATAGAGCTGTTCCTCCGGGGTGGCGTAGTCGTACAGATAATCCCGCACCATGGCGCGTTCGGCGTCCGTGACGGTCCGATACCACGATACCAACGTCTCGTTGTCGTGGGTTCCGGTATAGGCCACGCTGTTCACCGGGTAATTGTGGGGCAGGTAGTCGCTGGCACTGCCGGTATCGCGGGAGTCAAAGGCAAATTCCAGCACTTTCATGCCGGGGAAGCCGCTGTCCCGCACCAGCTGGCGCACGGTATCGCTCATGTAGCCAAGATCCTCTGCAATGATCTCCCGCTTGCCCAGCGCCTGCTCCACGGCGCGGAACAGCTCCATGCCGGGGCCTTTTTCCCAGTGGCCCTCCACCGCGGTCTCACTGCCGTAGGGGATGGAGAAATACTCATCGAAGCCGCGGAAGTGGTCGATGCGCACCACGTCGTACAGCTCGAAGCAGTACCACAGACGAGTGATCCACCACTGATAGCCGGTTTCGCGGTGGGCTTCCCAGCGGTAGAGCGGGTTGCCCCAGAGCTGACCGGTGGGTGAAAATCCATCCGGGGGAACACCCGCCACCGCTGTGGGCAGATTTTCTTGATCCAGCTGGAACAGCCCCGGGTTTGCCCATGCGTCGGCTGAATCCAGCGCCACATAGATGGGGATATCGCCGATGATCCGGATGCCCTTGCTGTTGGCATAGGCTTTCAGCCCGCGCCACTGTTCGTCGAATTTGAACTGGAGATACTTGTGGTACTCCACCTCAAAGTACAGCTCCCGGCGGTAGTAGTCCATGGCGGGCTGCCAGCGCAGGCGGATATCCTCGGCCCACTCGATCCACGGCTTGCCCTCAAAGCGGTCTTTCACCGCCATAAACAGGGCGAAATCGTCCAGCCACCACTTGTTTTTCTCGCAGAACGCCGCAAACGCTTCGTTGTGGCCGATATCGCTGCGGGAGTAAGCCAGCCGCAGCAGACGGCCCCGCTCGGTATACAGGCGGCTGTAGTTGATGTCGTCTGCCTTGCGGCCGAAGTTTGCCTTTTTGCATTCGGCGGCAGTCAGCACCCCTTCTTCCACCAGTGCGTCCAGACTGATGAAATACGGGTTGCCCGCAAAGGCGGAAAAGCTCTGGTAGGGACTGTCGCCATAGCTTGTCACCCCCAGCGGCAGGATCTGCCAGTAGGTCTGCCCGGCTTCCTTGAGCCAATCCACAAAGTCGTATGCTTCCTGCGAGAAGCAGCCGATGCCGTAAGGGGACGGCAGACTGCTGATGGGCAGCAAAATGCCTGCACTTCTCTGCATCTTCGTTTTCCTTCCTTTATCACTCGATCAAAATACCTGCATGGTCGGATATCTGCGGCTCCCGCAGACCGTTGAACACGACCCGGCTGCTTTTGACGGGCACCGCTTTGGAGCACCAGATCTGGTCGATGCGCTTTTTGGCCGCTGCATCCGGGGCGTTCCGCCAGCCATCGATGGCTTCCACGACGGTATAGCCATCGTCCCGCTGCCGCGCCAGTCGATAGGTGTCCTGCCAGCCGCTGCGGAGGATGAGGTCATAGCCTTCCCCCCGCACGTCGGCTTCGCTGTTGAAATCTCCCATCAGGAAGGCAGTCTTCTTTGCACCCGCCGCCTGCGAAAGCTTTTCCCACTGGGCCGCGAAAGGTTCTTCTTCGTCCTTCCACCAGCCCAGATGCACTGTATAATACCAGACATCTCCTGCACAGACGCCCAGCGTGCGGCGGGTCTTCCAGTTGCTGTAATCGCTTGTTTTGCTCAGCAGCAGGTTTTCGGCGGCGGTGATGGGCGCACGGCTGAACACCGCCATCCCCTCATCGTACTTGTCGTAGCCGATCTTTGCCGGGAGCCAGCTCCAATCATAATGCACGCCCCGCTCTTCCAGCATCCGGGCCACCGCTGCGGCGTGGTTGTCCGCTTTCAGCTGCACCGTATTATCAGGGCAGGGGTAGTAACCCGCCGGAGCCTCCCCCAGCAGCGGAGCGGAGGCCGTCTGGTTCACCTCCTGCAGGGCGAACACCTCCGGCTGCTCCGCCGCGATGAAGTTTACAAAGATTTCCCGCTTCGCCTCATAGTCCGGCTCGATGAGGCTGTGGGTATTCAAAGTCAATAGTTTCATAGTTTTTACAGAATATCGTTGATGTCAGATTTCAAAACGTCTGCTTTGGGGCCGTACACAGCCTGAATGCCGTCGCCTTTCACCAGCAGGCTCAGGGCACCCTCAGCTTTCCACGCGGCAAGGTCGGCCACCTTGGCAGGGTCTTTCACGGTAACGCGCAGGCGGGTCATGCAGGCGTCCACCAGCACGATGTTCTCCCGGCCGCCCAGCAGGGCGATAATGCGCTCGGCCTGACCGTTATCCGACTTCTTCTCGGTCTTGGCGACAGCATCGTCCGCGTTGTCGTCGGTATAGTTGCCCAGACGGCCCGGCGTTGCCAGCTTGAGCTTGCCGATCATGAAGTAGGCCACGAAGTAGCCGATGACAAAGAATGCGGCGACGCAGAGCACAAAGTTGATGATGTCACCGCCCAGACCGGCCTGCAGGGACATGGGGATGCGGGTGATGAATTCCAGATTGCCGAAGGAGTGCAGGCGCAGATGGATGATGCCTGCCATGGCGAAA